>LNFM01001000.1_pt1 | contig 138692 bp, 127 predicted proteins | sample 596031 | NCBI WGS metagenome assembly LNFM01 (sample SAMN04254537, study PRJNA301005) | activated carbon metagenome | isolation source: dual media filters at the Ann Arbor, Michigan drinking water treatment plant | place: USA: Ann Arbor
GCGGCGACGGTGACGATGTACTCAAGGGCAACAGTGGCAACGACACCCTTGACGGTGGTGCGGGCGCCGATCACCTCGCGGGAGGAGCCGGAAATGACGTCTACGTTGTAGACGCAGGCGACACGGTGGTTGAAGGCCTGAACCAGGGCATCGATACTGTTCGCACTACGGCCGCGACTTATACACTGAACGCTAATGTAGAGCACCTTGTTGCCGCGGGCGTTGGTCCGCACCTATTAAGCGGAAACAATCTCTCAAACTTGATAGTCGGCTCGTCGGCAGCGGACACCTTGCTCGGTGCCGACGGTGATGACACCCTCGACGGCGGCGCAGGCGCCGATCGCCTTCTAGGCGGTAGAGGCAACGATCTTTACGTTTCTGACGCTGAAGACGTGATCATTGAACGTGCTGGAGAGGGCATTGATTTAATAATTGTTTCCAGAGGGATCTCCTATGTTCTAGGATCAAACATCGAGAATTTGGAGTTGGGAGGCAGGACGCTCGTCAACGGCACGGGCAATGCCCTCAACAACAATATCCAGGGTAATGCGAACGCCAATCTGCTCAAGGGACTGGCCGGTAGTGACACTCTGGCCGGCGGAGCTGGCAACGATGTGCTAGTTGGCGGCGCGGGGAGAGACTTGCTGATCGGCGGCATGGGTAGCGACCGCTTTCAATTCAATTTACTTACGGACAGCACTATCGCGGCGCCAGACATCGTTGCCGACTTCACCTACGCAGCTGGCGAGCTGGATCGCATCCAGCTCAACTTGATCGACGCGAACACGAATGTCGCGCTCGACCAGGCGTTCACTTATCGCGGTGCACACTTCACCGGCGCGGCCGGGGATCTTCGGGTCCAGGCGCAGGGGGGCGGCTTATATGTCGCGGCCGGCGACGTGAATGGGGATTCGATCGCCGATTTCGCAATCATCATTCAGTCCAGCGCGACCCCTGTTGCAGAGTGGTTCCTCCTATAGTGGGCCGTCGTCAGTGCGTGCGCTGCGCCAGCGTGTATCGGATGGATGGCCTTGTCCCCCGCCCCACAGTTGATTGAGACGCCCCGCAAGCGGACGGTATCCGCGGGAGGGGTATGGCATGACGACGGATGGGACAGAGCGGCCGGGCGCCGCGGAGCGCGCGCAAGAGGCTGGCGTAGCGGCGCCCGGCCGCGGCGGGGGGATGTCGCGGCCTGCGGTTGCTGCGCGGGGAGGATCTGGAGACGGTCTCGCGCTCGCTCGGCGTCACGGCGGCGACGCTCAGCGGCTGGCGCGATGCCTTCCTCGCCGCCGGCGAGGCCAGCCTCGCCTCGCGCCCCGCCGACGCGGAGGAATTGGAGAGCGAGCGTCTCAAGGCGCGGCTCGGCGAGATGCTGCTGGAACGTGAACTGCTCGAGGCCAAGATCACCGCCCTGGAGACCGGCCGCCCTTTGGCCCGGCGGAGGTCGAGGCCATGAGCCGCACGGCCTCGCCGAGCGGCGGCACACCCTATGGCGTCGCCACCGTCTGCCGGGTCTGGCGTGTGGCGCGCGCCACGGTCTACCAGCACCGCGCGCCAGCCCCGCCCACGCCGCCGCGTCGCCCAGGTCCGGCTGGGCCGGTGTCGGATCCTGGCCTGGTGGAGGCGATCCGCCGGGTCCTCCACGACAGCCCCTTCCATGGCGAGGGGCATCGGAAAGTCTGGGCGCGGCTGCGCATCGCCGGCATCCGGACCTCGAAACGCCGCGTGCTGCGCCTGATGCGCGAGAACGACCTGCTGGCGCCGTCGCGGGCCGGCGCGCCCCGGGGGCCGCGAGCCCATGATGGCACCATCATCCCCGACACCGTCGACGTGATGTGGGGCACCGACCTCACCACCACCATCACCGGCCAGGGGCAGGTCGCCGTGTTCGTTGCCGTCGACCACCACTCCGCCGAATGCGTCGGTATCCACGCCGCGCTGCGCGCCACCCGCTTCGAGGCGCTCGAGCCGCTGCGCCAGGGCGTGCGCCGTCACTTCGGCGCCTTCGCCAAGGACATCGCCCGCGGCCTCGCACTTCGCCACGACCATGGCAGCCAGTACATGGCCGACGACTTTCAAAAAGAGCTGCGCTTCCTGGGGATCACGAGCTCCCCCGCCTTCGTCCGCGCACCCGAGGGGAACGGCTGCGCAGAACGCTTCATCCGCACTCTCAAGGAGAACCTCCTCTGGGTGCGCACCTTCGGCAGCGTCGAGGACCTACGCGTGGCGCTGCTCGAATTCCGCGAGATCTACAACACCACCTGGCTCATCGAGCGCCACGGCTTCAGGACGCCCAGCGCCGTCCGCGACCAACAGCTTTCAACCACGGCTCTCGCCGCATAGGCTCCAACTCGGTGTCTCACCAACCGCGGGCGGTACACCGGTCGGCGTCGCGGGCCACGGAAATGCACCCTGCTCGATGCGCTTGGTCAGCAGGCACAGGCCGACGCCGTCGTGCCAGAGGCACTTCACCAGCCGCCCCTTGCGGCCGCGGAAGGCGTAGAGCGAGCCGTCGAACGGATCAGCGCCGAGCGACTGCTGGACCAGCGTAGCCAGGCTGTCCATGCCGCGCCGCATGTCGGTGACGCCGCAGGCGAGCAACACCCGGGCACCCGGTGGCGGCCCGATCATCGGCCGCGCAGCACCGCTAAGACCCGGCGCAGCGCATCGGCGCCGACAAGGCCCAGCCCTGCAGTGCCGCCGCTTGGTCCAACGCGCCCGGCTTGGTCTCCAGCAGCGCTAGGTAGTGCAGCGGGTCGTAGACGAACTCGCCATGGCCGTAGGAACGGGCGTGGCGGGCGATCGGCGCGCTGTCGCACAGGATCACCACCGCGTCGACGAAACCCTTCACCAGCACCGCCTGGTACCCATGCGCGGTCGGCACCGAGTAGTCGTTGCCGCGGTAGCGGACCAGCGCGGTGGACGACACCCGAGCACCGACGGTCTCGCAGGCCTCCAGGGCCGTGCCCGGCAGGCGCTGCAGCGCCACCAGGTCCGCCGCCAGGCGCGCGCCGATCGTCTCGGCATGCCGGCCCGCCCGGTCGGACTGCCGCAGCCGGCAACGCTCCGCCAGCATGTATGGTTGGGCTCGTTCAGGACGCCCCGCCGCCTTACGCGGGCGCGCCTCTTCCTTCGATCCAGACCAGGCGGCTCATGTTGTAAATGAGGTTGGCGAGCGTGACGCGCGCGATGGCGCGTCGCGCACATTAATCGTGCCCCGCCCCGCTTGTTTGCGCGAATCAGCGGTCAACAGTACACCGCACGTCGAAACTCAGCTGTCCATGCGATCCATCGTCGCCACCGAATCAAACTCAGCCCCAGATAATGACATCCTATTCACCGCGGTCGATCACTTGTCTGATGCATTTTAAGATATCACTAAATATTTAATAGGACATCTAATTGCGAACAATGTCTAACCTCTTCAGGATTGCCATTTCGTAGACTAATTGATCTAGATCAGTCATGGATTTCAAAATTACTTTATCAGACTCGTTCGGCAATTCAATATCAAGAACCTCTAGATGGGGACGAACTTCTGTCCTGGTGTTCAGTCGGGACAGAACTCCAGGATATTCTATCGACAATTTTCTGCACAATAACTCAACATCAGTATCAAGACTTTCGGCAAACAAAATATGATCGAATTTAGATAATGCGCATATCGCCCTCGAAATAAGCTCAAATTTTGATACGTAAATCCTTTGTTTATTGAAGATTTCAAAATACCGGTCATTCGTATCGGTGTTAATATTGCCGGCAAGAACTCGACATATTTCATTCTTGATCGCATTTCGTGGCACTGGAGTGTCCATAAGAAGAAAATCCGCCAAACTGTTTGCCGTCCTAGCGGCGCGCGGCCCGGCAAGATCGCGAGCCTCTATGAATGCGCTGGAATGCCTTCGCCAAAAATAGTATAATGAAGTTATTCTATCTTGCGGATTTCGCAGGCATGTGAAAATAAACTTTTTCCCTGGAATTCTATCAATCATTTTGTACGTAAAATGGCCGGAAAAATACTGGAACTTATCTAGCTCGCCCAGCGTATATCTATCCAATCCTCGAAACCGTTCGGGGCATATTTTGTCGCTTGGAAATTTTTTGAACAATGCATTGTGTATTGTCGTGCCTGCGGTCTTTGGAATATGAAGGAAAATCAGCTTCGTTCCGTCACTAAGAAGCGACATTTTTTCTCTCATTTGCCTAGTTTGGATTTTACCGGCTCGATGATCGTCGTGCAACGGTAGGTCGTGTCCCATCGCGTGGTGTAGGAGCGATGATCCTTGGCGGGTTGCGCCGCCGTGTCAGGCTGTCACGGCGGACAGGCTGACGTGTGGAGTGTTGCTGACGGCGCCGATGGTTTCCAGCGTCATGTAGCGCGAGCGCTGGGTGGGTGGCCCATTCGTCGGACTGCTCGAGCAGGATGGCGCCGACGAGGTGGACGACGGCGGCCTCGTTGGGAAAGATGCCGACGACACCGGTGCGACGCTTGATCTCGCCGTTGAGGCGCTCGATCGGGTTGGTGCTGTGCAGCTCGGCCCGGTGAGCGGCGGGGAAGTGCATGTAGGCGAGCGCGTCTTCCTCGGTGGCGTCCATCAGCGTGGCGAGCTTGGGCACCTTGGGGCGGAGCTGGTCGGCCACGGTGCTCATGCCCCGCGCATACATCGAGATGATCTTGTCGTCGAAGCCAGGGAAGCGGCGCTGGTACTTCGCGATGAGCAGCAGGTCGAAGCTGCCTTGCCGGTCACGCGGCACCTCCAGCGCCATCCGGCCGGTGTCGGTCACCACGCTCTTGCGGCCATAGCCGTTGCGGCTGTTGCCGGCACCGCCATCGCCGGCCAGGTGGTGATCCATCTCGGCGTTCAACGCACGCTCGGCCAGCGCCTTCTTCAGCTGATCTAGCAGCCCGCCCTGCTCAAAGGCGGCGCTGGCAGCCGTCCCGGACAGCAGCTCGTCCAGTACCGCGTCGGGTATCTGCGGCTCTTTCCGTCGGGCCATGGGGGAGCTCCTTCTTTCCCATCATGACCGGACACACACGAAATTCCTGACAGTCCCCCGGCATCTCGCTCGACATGGATGACTGACGGTCACGTCAAAGGAGCCACTCCTCTGGCACGAATTCGCCGCCGCTTGCATGGTGTTGGCAGGAGATCGCCATGACCGACCGTGTCCGCCGGACCAGCCACGTCTTGATGCTGCTGGCCGTGGCCGGACAACTGGCGGCCTGCACGGCGTTCGGTGGCGCCACGCCGGTACCAAGCCAGCCGCCGCCCATGCCCAGCGCACAGGAACGGGCGCGGGCCGCAGACATTCATCGCGATGGCCTGCGCGCGATGAACCCGCCGCGTGGCACCGCGCCTGATCCAGACAGGGCATCCCGCCTGATCGAGGCCGCTGCGGAACTCGGCGACCCTGACGCGCAGTTGTTGATCGCTGGCAGCCACCTGTTTCGTACCGACAGTGGACGCGACCCCGCGGCAGCCATTCCCTGGCTGCATCGGGCCGCCCAACAGGGTGCAAGCGAGGCGCAGTATCGCTTGGCACGGCTGATCGAGGCCGGCGACGGCACGCTGCGCGAACCCTCCTGGGCTGCGGTTTGGTTCCAGCGCGCCGCAGAGCGTGGCCTTCCCGAGGCGCAATTCGCCATGGGCCTGCTGCAGGTGGGAGGGATCGGCACCGCGCCGGATGAAGCGGAAGCGTTGGCGCGCATTGCCCTGGCCGAGCGGCGCGGGGTTGCCGGCGCGCAGCGCTATCGCCAGGCGCTCCAGTCACGCGTGTCGCCAGCGCAGGCCCGCCAAGCCGCCGCGCGGATCGCTGGGGAGACGGCGCGCGGCCCGGTGACGCCGATCGACCGGCCACTGGTCCGCTTTGCGCAGTCGGTGCTCACGCAAACCGGCGGCTGGAGCCGGCCGGTTGATGGGCGCGATGGACCTGCCATGCGCGCCGCCCTCGTGGATTTCGCCCGCGGGCAAGGGCTTCCCGGCATCACGCCCTATGATCCGATGGTCATCGACCGGCTCAGGACCCTGGCCCGATGACGGTCGAATGTCCCACGGTCGGGTCTATCGCGGCACGCCGAGCGTCGGATCGGAGGCGGGCAGGCCAAGCAGGCTATCAACTCGGGCGACCACCGCCGCGCTGAGCGGGCGGTTCGCCGCGGCCTCGAGTTCCTGCGCCCGGGCGGTTGCGATCGCCTGGTTGCGGAAGGAAACCTCCGCGGGCGTCCGCGCTGGCATGGAGAGTGCGCTCAGCATGGCCTGTTCGTAGGAGGCAATCTGTCCGACCCGGGAATTCGGCGCGGCATTTGCCCGTGCCGTCGGGGAGGCATGCGCCGCGTTCAGCGCGCCGAGGGCGCTCGCGACCGCGCCGCGATCGCGCCCGGCATCGGCGCCGCGGCCCTGGCCTGCCGAGCCGCCAAGTCCCGCAGCCGCCGCGCTGCCGCCCCGACCGCCGCCAAGGCCGCCGGCATTTCCGGCGTTGTTGTTGCCGCTGCCATGACCGCCGGCGCTGCCAGCATTGCCGCTGCCACTGCCCTGTCCGCCGCCATTCCCACCGGCATTTCCGCCGCCATTGCCCCCGCCGCCACCAGCACCTCCGCCACCGCCGCCACCACCACCTCCACCACCTCCACCACCTCCACCTCCACCACCTCCACCTCCGCCACCTCCACCTCCGGCGGCATGGGCGCCCGCGTCAAACACGGGCAGTAGCGACGGTAGAGTCGCGAAGGCGACGCTGCCGAGCAGAAGAAGGACATGGGACGAAGGGATTGGCCGGGTGATTAAGGTCATGCGGAGTTCCTCCTCATTGGGAGCATGGACGCTGAAGCAGGTAAGGTCTGCTGCAGCGCTGCCAAATAACGCTCCACGTTGGCGTTATGACACTTGCGACCAGCGTTGTCGTCTTTTTGCTGGTCAGGCGCACAGTGCTGTCTGTGTTCAGGCATGTGCGTTGCACCCCTTTCAGGCTGGGTCAGATCGGAAAGGTGTCGCTTTTGATCTGCAGTCGCGAAGCTCGCCGACTCATACGGTGCAGCAACACGCGTAGCGCCCAGAGAATGTTGGATCCCGGTTCCCACCGCTGCTCCATTCAGTTTTCCAACCGCACATTCCCATTCCCTTGTTGGCGCCCTGAACCGCAGGTTTCCTGGGGTTTTACCGAGGCTGCTTGAGGGTTGGAGAACGCAACGAGCCCGGAAATTGCTCTCTGGAGGGCCCAAAATCTCCGAAGCTCGGGGGTAGGGTGATTTACCCTACAAGCTTCAAGCAACGGAAATCATACATATTTCGTCCGGCTTGGGTCGGGGCTTTTCAGCATCCCTACCGCCTGCCGGCAGCATCCGGGAGCACAACTCCCGACCTTATCTCGCCACCTCGGCACCTTCCTCTCCACGTCGCAGCCGCTCCCAAAGCGCCCCCGGCCCCAAGAGCACCGACAACAAGCCCGCCTGAATCGCCTCAGAATTCAGCGCCTGCCGGCTCATGCTGCCATGAGCCTCCATGGTCGAAATGATGGCGTTCAGCAGCTCCTCCCGCAGATTCGGCGAGTTCACGAACTGCTCCCGCGTGTTCGCTGCGGCCTGAGCACCCTGATCCGCAGCAGGCCGATGCGCGCGTCGGCCGCACCTGGGCCGCGCAGTGACAGGCGGTCGAGGTGCCAGAGGCCACGGTCGGCAAATCCCCCGGCCTCCGCGTTGGCGAACAGCCGCAGGCAGCGTTCGCCGGCCAGAAGGCAGGCCCGCAGCGCCAGGTTGTCGTCGTCGCAAAGCGCCGCGTGCCGTGCCAGATCGCCGGCAGCGATATCGTCTGCCCCGGCCGCAGCGTCCAGCAGGCGCGCGATCCGGCGGTGGAGCAGTCGCCGGCGGGGCTGGGAGATAGTGCGGTATACGGCTTGCCGAAGCAGGTCGTGGACGAAGTCGCAGTCTGCGGAGCCGGCCCGGAGGATCCCGCGGCGCTCAAGTTCCTCCAGCAGCGCGGCGAGTTCTGGCGCCTCGATGCCCGCGGCGATTCCCAGTAGCTCCGGATCGAAGCCGCGGCCGAGGGCCGCCGCCCAGGCCAGCAGGTCGCGGGCGCGGGGCGTCAGCCGCGCGAGCTGACCGGCAATGACCGCATCGAGCGCGCGCGTCGTCTGCCCACGCTCCGCCGTGCCGTCGCGCCCGGCGCGCGCGAGCTCCAGCGCGAGCAGTGGGATTCCCTCGCTGTCAACGAAGACGGAAGTGGCGTCGAGCGCGGGGGCCACTGCACGCACCAGCTCCGAGGTTTCCGCCATGTCGAGCGGCCCGAGCGGCATCTCGGTCAGGCGGTCCTCGCGCAGCAGCGCGCGGACCACGCGACAGGCGGCGGCGTTGTCCTCCAGCTCCCCCGGGCGCGCGGCGCAGGCCACGAGCAGGCGCGAGGGCGTGGCCCAGTCGCGCAGCGCGTAGTGCAGCAGCGAAGCCGATGCCTCGTCCAGCCATTGGATATCGTCGAGCAGGAGCACGGCAGACCGCTTCGCAACGACATGCCGGAGCAGCGCCACGACCGCGTCGAACAGGCGCGACCGGTCCGGGTGCCACTCACCAGCCGGGGCCGCCGGGTGCGGCCCGGGGCGCAGTGCCGCGAGGTCGAGGCGCAGTGCCTCGGGGATCTCTGCCGCTGGGATGGCGCGCAGGGCATCGATCCAGATCCCGTAGGGGCGACCCGCCTCCGCCTCGAAGGCGCGGCCGCCCAGGATGCGACCGCCGACTAGCGCCATGCGCTCGGCCAGCCGCGCGAGCAGGCGGCTCTTGCCGATGCCAGGCTCGCCGCTGAGCAGAAGAACGCGGCAGGCTCGCCCATCGACGGCAGCCGCGACCTCCGTCTCCAGCAAGGATCGCTCGGCGGCACGTCCGACCAGGGGCGGCATCGCGACGTCCGCAGGCGGTCCGTCACCGGCATCCTGAGGCATGTCCCGCACCGCCGTCGGTGCGGCGGCTGGTCGCGACAAAAGCGTGTGCCGCGCCCGCTCGAGATCGCCGGAGGCAGCGCCGAGCTCCGCCAGCAACACGCCGCGGGCGTGATCGTGGTGCGCGAGCGCGTCGCGCCGGCGCCCCAGCCGCCCGAGCAGCCGGACCACGGCGGCGTGTCCAGCCTCGGAAAGTGGATCCGCCGCTACCAGGGCGCGGGCATGGCCCAGCGCCGCCTCCGCATCGTCGTCGAGGCGCTCGACCAGCGCAGCGAGCGCGGCGAGGCGCGTCGCGCTGGCCGCCTCCCGCTCGGCAAGGCACCAGGCGTGGAAGCGGTAGCAACCGGACAGCTCGAGGCCGTCGAGGAACTCACCGCGGAACAGGCCCACGGCCGTGCGCAGCGCATCGGTCGGCGTGGCGGCGATGCCGCTCTTCAGAAGATCTTGCATCGCGCGGAGGTCGATGTCGGCGGCACCAGCTTCGAAGGCGATCCGCTCCCGGTCCGCACGCAGGCGTATGGCGCCGGCATCATCGAGTAACGGACGGATGCGGCTCAGGCTCCAGCGGAGTTCGGCGCGCGGGTCGTCGGGGCCGTCCCACAGAAGGTCACAAAGCCGCTCGCGCCGGTGCGCGTCGGCAGTGGCAACGAGATAGCCGAGCAGGGCTCGTGTCTTCCTTGACGCCGGGAGCATCACCGCTCGTCCGTCGCGCAGGATTTGGAGTTCGCCCAGCAGGCGAATGTGCAGGCCACCACTTGCCATGGATCCGGCCTTGTTCGGCCCCACGGATTCCAACGCCCATTCCCACGGGCGCGACCACGGCGCGACCTCAGCCTAACGTACGAGGTTGCCCACCGCGAATCCGGATGGTCCGGCGACCGGCGGCGACCCCGGGAGCCAGAACATGAGCACCTTCGACCCGGTGAAATACAAGCAGGCGACGCGCGAACAGTGGCAGACCGCAGCCCATGCCTGGAACGCATGGGGGCCGTTCCTGCGGGAATGGCTCGGCCCGGCAACCGAGCAGATGCTGGACCTGGCAGAGGTCGGGCCCGGTCATCGCGTGCTGGACGTGGCTGCCGGCGCCGGCGACCAGACGCTGCAGATAGCCGCGCGCGTTGGCCCTGACGGGCACGTGCTTGCCACGGACATCGCGCCGGCCATCCTGGAGTTCGCCGCGGAGAACGCGCAGCGCGCGGGCTTCGCCAATGTCGGGACCCGCGCGATGGACGGCGAGGTCCTGGACGTGCCAGAGGGCACGTTCGATGCTGTCGTCTCGCGCGTCGGCTTGATCTACTTCCCCGACCGCGCGGCCGCGCTGGCCAGTATGCGGCGTGCGCTGCGACCGGGCGGCCGGGTCGCCGCGATCGTCTACGGGCCGGCCGACCGCAACAGCTTCTTCTCACTCCCGGTCTCGATCATCCGTCGCCGCGCTGGACTGCCGCCGCCACTGCCCGGACAGCCCGGGCCCTTCAGCCTGGGTGGCGAGGGCGTGCTCGAGGGCGAACTCCGCGTCGCGGGCTTCCGGGACGTGCGCTGCCGGCGCGTTGAGGCGCCGCTGCGGATGGCCTCGGCGGCCGAATGCGTGCGCTTCGAGCGGGAGTCGTTCGGCGCGCTCCACCAGATGCTCGCCGGCCTCGATGACGCGGGACGCACCGAGGCCTGGGCGGAGATCGAGGGGGCGCTACGCGCCTTCGAAGGATCTGGCGGCTTCGTCGGCCCGTGCGAACTGATCATTGGCGTAGGGCGGGCCTGAGGGGGCAAGAACGGACGCGGGCCGCGGCTGGCCCACCCACAGTGGGCCAGCCCCAGAGAAGGCTCGAATCCCACCCTGTCCCGCAGTGCCGCCGTGCGGAACCAATGAACCAGCGCCTGGCGCAGATCGACACGTTCCGTGGCGACCGCACCCCCGTCTCAAGCCTCAGGGAATCCACGACGTCGGGTCCGCTTCATCACCGACCACCGGAGCACAGCCGCGGCGGGCACGCGGCTCGCGTGCCCGCCTGTTACGCCGCGCGGCGCTGCACGGCGGGGAAGTCCACCTCCGTTCCCGCGACTTCGTTGACGTAGTTGGTCAGCGTGTTCAGCGCGACGTGCAGCACGATCTCGATCACCTGCGCGTCGCTGAAGCCCGCGGCACGGACCGCGGCGATGTCGGCGTCCGACACATGGCCGCGCGCCTCCACCACCCGGACGGCGAAACGCACCGCGGCGTCCTCGGGCGCCGACTTCGTGGATATCTACAAGCCCTACATCTTCGACGGGAAGACGATCATCGCATCGCCGCACAAGATCTACGGGCCGGAGCAGAACGATGTCGGCCTGCAGTTGCGCAAGCAGCGGGTCGACCACGTGATCCTCGCGGGCATGTCGTCGAACCTCTGCGTCGAGAGCCACATGCGCGAGCTGATGGAGCAGGGCTTCGAGGTCGCGGTGGTCAGGGACGCGACTGCGGGTGCGAAGGTGCCGGAGGGTGATGGTTATCTCGCCTCGCTGATCAACTTCCGCATGGTTGCCAACGCTGTCTGGCGCACGGAGGAGGCCGTGGCGAGGATCCTCGCCGTCCGCAGCTGACCTGGCGACAGCGCAGCCTGGATCGCGCCGCGAACACGCCGCCGAGAGGCGGTCCGCGGCGCCTTCTGCTCCCGAGTGGGCATGAGCACCCGCGCGACATCGATCCCACGACGACAGCGGCGGCTGGTTCCGCAGCTACGGGAACTGGAATTGGGCGTCCAACGCACGCGCTTTGTGCGCCTGCGCTTCGCCTCGATCAGCGACCCGCCAATCGTGGAGACTGAGCGCCTCATCCCAGCCACACTGAACTTAGCTTGTAGGAGACGCAGGTTGGCACACGCCTATATGGAGTTAGTTTTTACACCGCAGGTGCAGGCGGAGCAGGAACGCCACGGCAGCCGCGCCGGCTATGCGCGGTTGGATCAGGGCGAGCAGCACCACGACCGGCTTGGCCCGGAGGAGGCCGCTTTCATCGGCGCGCGTGACAGCTTCTACATGGCGACCGTGGGTGAGACCGGTTGGCCATATATCCAGCACCGCGGCGGGCCGGAGGGCTTCGTGCGGGTGCTCGACGAGACCACGCTTGGCTTTGCCGATTTCCGCGGCAACCGGCAGTACGTCTCGCTCGGCAACCTGGCCGGCGACGACCGCGCGGCCTTCTTCTTCATGGACTACGCGCATCGCGCGCGGCTGAAGTTGCTCGGCCGGGTGCGAACGACGGAGGACCCGGCGCTGCTCGAACGACTTGCGGTGCCGGGCTATCCGGGCAAGGTGGAACGCGGATTCCTGATCGAGGTGGCCGCCTTCGACTGGAACTGCCCGCAGCACATCACGCCGCGGTTCACGGCGGCGCAGGTCGAGGCCGCTGCCGCGCCACTTCGCGCCCACGCCGAGCTTCTGAAGCAGCGCCTGCGCGCGATGGACGCCGGGGAGGTCTCTGACCCGGGTGCAGCAGCCCGCTTGTCGTCCAGGTCTTGATCGACACTGACCCTGCAGGCGGGCTGCCACGTCCCGCTGGTGTGGGAAATCGGAGGGTTGTCACGCCCGTTGAGGCGCCCGACGCGCCCAGAGAATTTCGTTTCCCGGTTCCCACCGCTGCTCCAATCGGCTTCCAACCATATCTTTTCCATGCCTCGATGGCGCCGTGAACCGCAGGTTTCCCGGGGTTTCGCGCATGCGTTGTGGCAGCTGCCGCCGACGCTGCCGACGGCGGGCTCGATGCCGGTGGCCGGGCGATACGATATCGGGGCGATCGATCGGAACGGGCGGAACGTGAGACGATGGGTCGGCAGCCGGCGATCCGCTGCAGGCGTTCGTTCGCGAAGGGAATACGGGAAGTCTCCGGGCGGTTGATATCCAACGCCGTCGTGAAGACACGACGTTCGGGTCTGGGCGCATTCTCCGGGACGGCGTGCTGGATGGCGCGCGGCGAGCCGCCGAACGCATCATCACGCTGATACCCCAGGCCGACTTGCACGCCGTGCACAGCATCATCGCCGCGGAAAACGACGCGGCGCTGAACGACGCGGCAGACCGGCTCACGGCACGCGGTGTTTCAGACCGCGCCCTTCGCGGGCACGTCAGAGCCGTCGCGCCGGCGCAGACGATGCGAACCGCCCGTTCAACACCGAGCAACGGCCGTTGGTCGGTGGTGAACAGGGGGCGCGTGAGACGTTCGCAGGCAAAGACGATGGCTCGGCTCCTCGACGTGACCTGGCGCTCCGCTATGGCGAACCTGATCGGCGCGGACATCGTGAGGGCGTGCCGCCTCCTCGCCCTCTCGCTCGTTGTGATCCGGATCCGCGGCTTCGGGCAGCGATTGGCCACCCGAAAGGCGGCGACCTGTCAGGGCAGCCGCGCCGGTATCCGGGTATCCTTCGCGGCCCAGTCGCTGAATTGGAAGGTCAGGCTCAGCCGGGGCATTTCTCGGACAGCCTCGACGCGGTCGGGACGCAGCATCAGATGCCACGTCCGAAATGCCAGCGGCTTCTTGGAAATCAGCGCGCGACAAGCCAACACGGCGAGGTTGCTGCCCGCGCCGGGATCGCGGACGGAGGCATAGCGAAGCACATCGACCTCGGCCCCTCGCGCAGCATCGGCCATGTCCTGGCAGGCAGCGTAGTCCACCGGATCGGTCCATCGTGCTGCGTCGGCGTCCAGTGGCGGCGCCCGGAGGTCGAGCCCGGCCACGGTGCGGTAACGGAAGCTGAAGGCGCTGCGCTCGCGTGGGTTGCGCGGCAGTATCGCCCCTGGCGCGTCGAGCGTGAACAGCAGCAAGTAGAAGGCCGCCTCCGCCACTGCCGTCTCCGCTCGCTCAGCGGCGTAGAGGCAGCCGTCGCGCTGCCGGGCACGCCGAAACCGGCTGCCGCTCGGATAGGGCGCGTAGCGGAAGGGTGTCGCCAGCAACCAATGCAGATGCGCGCATTCCGTGGGGATCTGCGGCTTCGATCGCTCCAGCTCGGCTTCGAGGATCTCCTGCTCGGAAACCGTATCCACGATCTTCATGGTGGCGACACGGGACTGGCTTTCCACCACCCGCCAGGCCTCGCCTGCCAGATGGCGGCGCTCAGACGCGAGCGCGGGCGGAGTCCACATAAGCGACTGTCTCGACAAGTCCCGTGACGGAGGTGATGCGGTCGATCGGAGCACAGTTTAACGCGCGGTTCGGGGTCCGCATCCAGGACTGGCTGGCCTGCTCCTCGCCTCCCGTCATGGCATCGAGGCCCCGGAACAGCCTGATCAGCAGCAGGGCGAATTCGTAGGGCTTGCTATCGAGCGGCAGGATGAAGGAGCCGTCGCGCAGGCGTGATGCGCTGGCGGGCGAAAGGCCGAGCACCTTGGCGAGACCTGCATTGGAGAGTCCGAGAGCGGCGCCAGCGCGGACCACAGCCTTGCTGACCACGGTGGCGGCGGCGGAGCGGTCGGGGGCTGCGGTGGTCGCGCGGATGGTGGGCATGGCTTTCTCCAGGAAGAAATTGATACCGTTCTTTCTGAAGAAACGCAAGGGTCGCAGGGTGGTTGCCTGTTCCAGCGCGGCCTAGGCCAGAGCTGCCCATGCGACGACGCGCGCCACACTGGTGTGCGTCCAGGCCCCGGTTCCGCGCGGGCTTGGCGCGGCGCGGGCGGTCAGCTCGTGGGCCACCGCTGCGTGCCCCGTGATCCCCTCTACGCGCGGACGGTCCAATTCCAGGCCGAGTCTGTGTGCCGCCCGTTCCGCGGCGGCGTCCGGGCCAGTGGTGGGCCGATGGCCGCGGTCGCCACCAATTCGTACAGGACGTGCCGGTGACGGTGTTCGGGCTGGGTGCGGTGGAGGTGCAGGTACGGCTACCGGACTCCCCCATTTCATGGTGCTCGATGAGACACCGCACCGGATGTGCTGCATTCGCGCCTTGATCCGCAGCAACAGGTCAAGTCCGGGTGCCGGTCTGTAGGCCTCTCTCCTTTATTCACCTCGCTCACCGAGATGGGGAAACCGAATTCCTGCTGATCACGTTCAAGTCTCATCCGGACAGGCGGGAGCGCTTGATTGGTTAGCCTTCATGCAGCGTATCGTTCCGCGGGGCCGCTTTATTGCGGACTCCACCAGCACAAGGAAGTTCCAGATGAAGATCGGCCAGCTCGGCAAACGTGCCGCACGGGCACTGCCCGTGTTGATGATGATGGGACTGCTGTCTGGACCGGCCATGGCGCACTGCGACAGCATGGATGGCCCCGTTGTCGCTGACGCCCAACGTGCCCTCGCCGGAAGGGATATGGAGCCGGTCCTGAAGTGGATCCGGACCGAGGACGAGCCGGAAATCCGGCGGGTGTTCGCAATGGCGCTGACTGTTCGCGGTGAGAGCGCAACCGCGAGGAACGTCGCCGACCTCTACTTCTTCGAGACCTTGGTCAGGATCCACCGCGCTGGTGAAGGCGAAGGCTTCGTGGGCCTGCGGCCTGTGGGAAGCGTCGAACCTGCGATCGCCGCGGCGGACCGCGCGCTGGCCGACGGCAATATCGAAGTCCTCGCAGACCGGATCGCGGCGTCGGTGCGCCAGGGCACCGTGCATCGCTTCAGTGAAGCGCGTGAGCTGCGGCCGACCGCGGAGCAATCCGCGGCGCAGGGTCGCCGCTATGTCGCCGCGTATGTGCAGTTGACCCATTTCGTTCAGACCGCGGACCGGCTGGCGGCACACGGTGCCAGCCACCAGCACCCCGCCAATTAAACGTGGCCCAAGGAGGCGCGTCTTCGTTCGGGGCGCGCCTCGCATCCTCATCACCGAACGCTTCGCAAAGCGGCAGAAAGCGGCGTAGCGGGCGCGGCCTGGATAACGGCAAGCATGGTCCAGAAAACTGGATTGCCGAGCCCGCGCAACACGTCGCGGTGACGATACGCCCAACCGGCCAGGACTGGGGATTTTCATGAACCACGACCGCGACGGGCTGATGGTAGCGCGCAGGAGCGATGGCAGGCTGGTGAGGAGGCCATTGTCGCCTCACCTGCAGGTCTATCGCTGGCCAGTCAGCATGGTGTTGTCGATCAGCCATCGCATCACCGGTGCCGCGCTCTCGGTCGGCGCATTGCTCATGACCTGGTGGCTGGTTGCCGCGGCAGCCTCAGAGAGTGCCTTCGCCACGGTCCAGGAATTTCTTGGGTCGAGCTTTGGCGTTCTCCTGCTGATGGGTTGGGCGGCGGCCCTGGTGCTGCATGTGTTCCAGGGCATTCGTCATCTGGCATGGGACGCGGGCTGGGGGTTCGGGACCTTGGCCCCACAGGATCCCGTAGGCTCGGGGACCGCGAAACGGATCTACGGCGTCACTGGTTGGGGCGTGATTGGCATTACCGCGGCTGCAACGCTGATCGTGTGGATCGCCGGCCTCGCGGCCTGGGAATGACAAAGCAAAGCAACAACCCGCAGGTCGATATCCTGCGCTCCCAGCTTAAGCGTGTCCGTGGCCTGGGCTCGTCCCATTCCGGGTCCCAGGCATGGTGGGCGGAGCGTCTGACTTCGATCGCGCTGGTGCCGCTTACGCTGTGGTTCATCGCCTCAGTGATCGGTCTTGAAGGCGCGACCAGGGCCGACATGGTCGCCTGGCTGCATGCGCCCGTGCCGCTGGTGCTGATCCTGTGCCTGATCGTCACGACCTTCTGGCACATGGAGCTGGGGCTGCGCGTGGTCATCGATGACTACGTCCATAACAACGCGATCCGCATCGCGATGCTGCTGTTCCAGCGCGGCCTGTGCATCATCGCCGGCTTGTTCTGCGTGATCGCGGTGCTGCGCCTGGGGCTGTGGGAAGGCGGGAGTTAGAAAACCATGGTCGCGTTCAGCCTTCCCGCCAACAGCCGCATCAAGCAAGGCAAGACTTATCGCGCGCCTGCTGGTGCAAAGCGTGTGCGTACCTTTCGCATCTACCGATGGAATCCGGATGACGGGGCTAATCCCCGCATGGATACGTACGAGATCGACCTGGACACCTGCGGGCCGATGGTTCTCGATGCGCTCATCAAGATCAAGAATGACGTTGATTCCACGCTGACCTTTCGGCGCTCGTGTCGCGAAGGCATCTGCGGGTCGTGCTCGATGAACATCGATGGTGGCAACACCCTTGCCTGCCTCAAGCCGATCGAGGACATCACGGGCGCGGTGCGGATCACGCCGTTGCCGCACATGGCGGTGGTCAAGGATCTCGTTCCTGATTTGACGCAGGCCTTTGCTCAGTACCGCGCCATCGAGCCGTGGCTGAAAGCCGACACGCCTCCGCCGCCCGACGGCGAGCGCCTGCAGTCCAGGAAGGAACGCGCCCAGATCGACGGGCTGTGGGAATGCATCCTGTGCTTCTGCTGCACCGCGGGCTGCCCAAGCTATTGGTGGAACGGCGAACGTTACCTGGGACCAGCGGTTCTGCTTCAGGCCTATCGCTGGATTGCCGAATCGCGTGACGAAGCGACGGGGGAACGGCTGGACGCGCTGAATGACCCATTCAAGCTCTATCGCTGCCACACGATCATGAACTGCACCGACACGTGTCCGAAGGGGTTGAACCCCGCCAAGGCGATCGGTGCCATAAAACAGCTCATCATCGAACGACAGGTATGACGGGCTGGCGCGAAGAACCGTCATGCAGCCAATTCGGCGGTCCCTTGCTCTTTCGGGGTCAGGGCCCGCTCGCCCACGGCGGCACGCCGATCACCGCAGCATGGCTCACGATCAGGACGGTCCAGACCAACGCTCCAGCCAGCAGCCGTATTGCTGACGGCCGGAAGCGCGCGCGCGGCTGCAGCGCCGCCCAGCGCGGCGCGCCCCAAGCCGTCCGCCGCCGCGCATCGAGCGCGCCCATGCCGAGCAGGCTCAGTCCCGCGAAGGCCCCGAACAGCATCAGATGCGCGAGATCCCCGTTCGGCACGACATGCCCGCCCGACCACACCGCCAATGCCCAGAGCACCGGATGCCGCGTCAGCGCCACCACGCCAGGCCGCGCCGGATCGTAGCGATCATTCCCCGCCCCACCGATCGAGAAGGGGTTGGGCACGCCGACGCCGAGGCCGAGCAGCAGGCAGGCGACAATCATCGCCGCATTCGTCACCCAGGCCTGCCACCAGGCCCAGCCCCACAGGGGCACGAAGGGCGCGCGCCCCGCCGCCCCGATCATCCAGGCGAGGATCGCCACCGACAGCACGCTGTAGCCGACCAGGAAGGCGTGCTCGCCCACCCAGGCGACAAGCGGTCGGCGCAGCGCCGGCCGCGCCGGCAGCATGTGGCTCAGCAGGAAGGCCGCCCAGGCCGCGGCATACTCGCCCCAGCCGCCCATCACCCCGGCTTGCCGTCAGCGCGGGGCCGAACGAGCATCGGCGCATAGGCGGCCAGGAAAAGCACGAACGCCAGCACCCACAGCACGGCGGCGGCCATCTGCGCCGTGAGCGGATCGGCCAGCGCGGCACTGCCAAAGACGCGCAGCAGCGCCGCGGCAAGCAACGCGACAAAGGCCACCGTCGTCATCGGCGAGGCGACCAGGTCGTGCCCCGTATGCCCGAGCGTCGCGCGCGTCATCACCGCCAGGATCATGGTGGCGAGCGCGCCGGCCACCTGCAGGTGCAGCCAGGCGCCGGCCCAGGTAAGGCCGCCGAGCAGCGACAACGCTTTGAGCGCCAGCGCCAGCGCCACCAGCAGGTAGCCCAGGTGCAGCACCCACAACAGCGGCCAGCGCAGCGTACGCAACCCGTACCAGCGCGATAGTCGCAGCGCGACCAGCACGGCGGCGGCGGCGGCGGCAAGGCCCGCCGCAACGCCACCGGGCATCACGAGATCCACCGCCACCACCACGGTCACCGACAGGATCGCGGCGCGGTCCACCCCCGGCAGGGGCGCCGGTACCGCCGGCCGGCCCGCCTTGCGCAGCGCGTTCAGCGTGAAGGACGGCACGATCCGCCCGCCGATCAGCACCACGAGCACCAGCGCCATGTTCGCCATCAGCAGCTGGCCGGTCGCCCAGCCCGGGACCGTCCACCAGCCCGCCGCCTCGGCCAGCATCATCATCTGCCCGGCCCAGAAGCCCAGAACCAGCAGCGGCGGCCCGAACAGCCGTGCGGTTTTCGCGCGGATCAGCGCCGGCAGCACCAGCAGCATCGTCGCCGGCAGCGGCACCAGCGCCAACGGCGCGGCGACCGCGATGGGCACCGGTGAGCCGGGCAGCAGCGCGAGGCGCGCCGCGAGGAACAGCCCGGCGATGACCACCAGCGGCAGGCCGGAATAGCCGCGCCGGCCGGTCCAGTTCGGGATCGCCGTCATCAGGAAGCCGATCATCGCCCCGCCGACGAAACCGGCCAGCAATTCATGCGCGTGCCAGCGCATCATCGGCAGCGGCCCATCCGGGACCGGCAGCCCGGCGAGCGCCAGCGCCCACAGCCCCACGCCCAACGGCGCGACGATGCCGGCCATCAGGAAGAAGGGCCTGAACCCGTGCATGAAGATCGCCACTACGCCCCCTTCGGCCGGAAGGCGGCGCAGGCGGCCGGGTCGGTTTCGAGCCGAGGGCCGCCGATCAGGTCGATGCAATAGGGGATGGCGGGGAAGACCGCGTCCAGGCACCCGGCAATGGCTGAAGGCTTGCCCGGCAGGTTCACGATCAGGCTCCGCCCCCGCGTGCCGGCGATCTGGCGCGACAGGATCGCGGTCGGCACGGCGCGCAGCGAGACGGCACGCATCAATTCGCCGAAGCCCGGCAGCAGCCGTTCGCAGACCGCGTCCGTCGCCTCCGGCGTCACGTCGCGCGGCGCCGGGCCGGTGCCGCCCGTGGTGACGATCAGTGGGCAGGCTTCGGTATCCGCGAGGTCGATCAGCGCCGCCTCGATCGCCGGCTGCTCATCCGGCACCAGGCGCCGCACCGGATGCCAGGGGGTGGCAAGGATGCGCGCCAGGGCCGCCTCGATCCCCGGTCCGCCCTGGTCCTGGTAGACGCCGCGGAAGGCGCGGTCGCTCACGGTGACCACGCCGATCGGAACGCCCGTCGTCATGCGGCGGACACCTGGCTGGTCCGGCGTGGCAGGGCGAGCGGGACCAGCCCCATCTCGAGGCTGGCGGCGATGCGGCGTGCACGTTCCATCAGGTGCGCGGCGCCGGCGGGCGGCAGGTGCGCCGCGGCGGTTTCTTCGAACAGCGCCAGCCAGCGTGCGAAATGCGCGGTGCCCAGGCCCAGATGCGCATGCGCCTGCATCGGCTGGCCATGATAGGTGCCGGTCATCAGCGCGACCGAGGACCAGAACTGCGTCAGGCGGGCGATATGCGCCTCCCAGTCCACCACGCCGGCGAAGGCCGCGCCGAGCAGGGGATCCTGACGCGCCGCGCCGTAGAACGCCCGCAGGAAGGCTTCGAGGATCGCTTCGTCGAGGCCGGTGGCGGCGCGCAGACGGTGGCTGAGAGCGGCGCGGCGTTCGGGTGTTTCAGGATGGGCATTCATTGTGGTGGTTCCGATACCAATTAAGGTCGGACTGAATTGTGGTATCGTCAATGCCAATAATGGCGGGCACTGCCAACGGCGCAGGGCCCAGAGGGACGGCGCCGATGTCCATGCCCTTGTCGCGAAGCCTTCTGCTGATGCTGTTCGAGCCGGAATGGCGCGCGCTGACGGGGCGCGCGGCGCTTGGGCGCGTGTTCTGGGTGTATGGCGTATTGGTCAGCGCCGGCCTGGCGCTGCTGTTCCTGCTGGCGCAGCAGGCCGGGCGCGCCGATCTGCAGCAACTGCTTCTCCTGATCTTTCCCGCCTACACCGCGGCAATCCTGGTGGCGGTGTGGCGTTGCAGCGCGCACGCGGTCGCGCCGTGGGGCGTTGTGGCACGCGCGCTGACCGTGGCCTGGGCGCTCAACACCCTGCTGCTCCTCCTGTTTCTCCAGATCGAACTGGTCGACCTTTGGATGGGGCGTGGCGCGTCATGACTGCATTCACGCAGGCGGTGCCGGCGGGTGCTGCCTTCCGCATGCTGGTCGCGGAGACGGCGCGCGACCTGTTCCCCGGCTATTTCGCGTTGGTCATGGCGACGGGGGTGGTCTCCATCGCCTGCCATCTGCTCGGTCTGCGGCTGGTCGCCGTGCCGCTCGTGGGCATCGCCTGGGCGGCCTACCTCGTGCTGTGGGGGCTGACCCTCGTGCGGCTCGTGCGGTTCCCGCGGCGCATCGTCGAGGACCTGTCGAACCACCAGCGCGCACCTGGCTTCTTCACCCTGGTCGCGGGCACCTGCGTGCTCGGCACGCAGACCGCGGTCGTCACCGGCGCGCAGGGCGTCGCCGCGTGGCTCTGGTACTTCGGCCTCGGGCTGTGGTTCGTGGTGATGTACGCCTTCTTCACCGCGGTCACGATCCGCGCGCGCAAGCCCACGCTCGCGGCCGGCATCAACGGCGCCTGGCTGATCGCGGCGGTGGCGACGCAGTCCATCGTGGTGCTGAAGGGCACGCTGGGTGCCGCCGCGCCGCCGCCGCCCGCGGTGCAGTTCCTCTGCCTCGCCTTCTTCATGATCGGCAGCATGCTCTACCTCGCGATCATCCCGCTGATCTTCTATCGCCTCACCTTCGTGCGGCTCAGCGCGCTGGATTTCGGCCCGCCCTACTGGATCAACATGGGCGCGGTGGCGATCACGACTCTGGCCGGGTCGATCCTGCTGCTGCGCAGCACGACCTGGCCGCTGCTGGCGGATTTCGTGCCCTTCCTGCGCGGCTTCACGCTGTTCTTCTGGGCGGCGGCGACCTGGTGGATCCCCTTCCTCATCGCGCTCACGCTGTGGCGCTACCTCGTGCGGCGGGAAACGCTGCGCTACGAGCCGACGCTCTGGGGCATGGTCTTCCCGCTCGGCATGTACACGACCGGCACGCTGCAATTGTCGCGCGCGCTGGACCTGCCCTTCCTGGCGGTCGTACCGGGCGTCTTCATCCATCTCGCACTGCTCGCCTGGGGGCTGATGTTTCTCGGCCTGCTGGGGCGGATCGGCGGCACGCTGCTGCAGGCCTGCCGGCGGAGGTGACAGCGCGCGCGGATAGAGGTATTTTTATCTCCAATTCAGGGATCTCGAATGCGGCTGCTCGCCTCCACCGACTTCGCGCTGCGCGTCCTGCTGACGCTGGGGGTGGCCCCGGAGCGCCGACGCTCGACCGAGGACCTGGCTGCCGACATCGGCGTGCCGCGCAACCACGTGCAGAAGATCGTGCAGGACCTGGCGGCGGCAGGGCTGGTGCGGACCCAGCGTGGCGCGGGCGGTGGCGTGGTGCTGGCCCGCCCGCCGGAGGCGATCCGCATCGGCGAGGTGGTGCGTCGCCTCGAAGCCGGCCAGGCGCTGGTGGAATGTTTCCGCGCCGATGGCGGGGCCTGCTGCTTCTCGCCAACCTGCCGGCTGGCGGGCGTGCTGGGGCGGGCGCAGGACGGATTCCTGGCTGTCCTGGACGCGACGACGCTCGCAGCCTGCCTGACCGTTACACAACATATAGTGCCTGACGGGCGCAGTTGAATACCATATCCTGGGATGCGTCCGAGTCGCACTTCCTGCGGCCGGCGCGGAAGGTTGCCCATGGATGGTTCGCTCGCCGGCGCGCGTCAGCGTCATATTCTCCCCGGTGCCGGCTTTGGCGAGGCACCGCTACCGGCCCGCTCCGTCGATCCCGGCATGGGCCTGGCCGTGGCGCGCCGCACCGTATTCCGCCCGGATGACGCCGAGGATTTCGGCCGCGTCGCCGACCGCGTCGCCGCCGGCAACATGGCGCTGCTCGGGGCACGCGCCGATGCCGCCGAGCAGGCGCGGCTTCGCAACGCCATCGCCACCGGCGCGCTGATCACCTCCGGGCGCCACCTCCAGCACGGCGACGCGGCGCAGCCCACGCGCAACATGGAGGTCTTCACCAACTGCGCGACGGCCATCACCTCCTTCGCTCTGTTCTACCTGCTGCTGAACGGCAGCGGCGTCGGCCGCGCCTATGACGACGAACTGGTGGCGGTTGACTGGGGCCAGGCACCCCGCCTGCTCCTGCACCTGTCCACGAACCATCCCGACTTCCCCGACACGCGCGACGAGATCCACCGCTTCGGCGCCGAGTTCGGCCTGCTGCCCTGGGGCACGACCCTCGCGGCGATGAGCGAGGCGCAGGAGGCGGAGATCCGCGCCTTCATCGCCCGTGAGATCCTGCGCGACACCACCGCGGCGCCGCCCGGTGCCATCCACCACGCCATCGCCGACAGCCGCGAGGGATGGGGCAAGGCCGCGGAGCTGCTGGAAAGCCTGGCCTTCGCAGGGGCGGCGGACCGCACGCTGGTGCTCGACTTCTCCGCCATCCGCCGCTGCGGCGCGCCGATCGCCGGCATGCAGGGGCGCCCGGCCTCGGGGCCGCTGTCGCTGCTGCGCGCCTTCGTGAACCTGCGCCACCAGGTGATCGAGCCGGCGCGCCACCGCAGCCCGGCCGACGAGGCGCTGGCGCCCTGGGAGCAGGCGCTGCTGGTCGACCACCATCTCTCGGTCGAGGTACAGGTCGGCGGTGCGCGGCGCGCGGCGCGCATGGCGACGAAGTCCTGGCGCGACCCCGGCATCTTCCGCTTCATCCGCCTGAAGGCCGAGGGCGGGCTGTGGACCGCCAACAACTCCGTCATGGTCGATGCCGAATTCTGGGAGGGCGTGCGCGCCGCGCGCGCGGGCAGCGTCTCGCCGGAGGCGAGCGCACGGATCACGCCGCTCGACCGCCATGCGCTGGCGGTGTTCGAGGAAGCGACGGCCTGCGGCTACATCAACGGCGAGCCCGGCTTCATCAATGGCGACCGGCTGGAGGACCACCGCACCGGCACCGCCTGGGCCAAGCCGGTGCACACCGACGGGCGCGACCTGCGCTCGGCGCGCTATGCCGCGGACCACGCCGTGCCGCTGCTCGCGGAGCTCGGCCGCCGCGCGGCGCAGGCGCGTTTCCCCGCCACCACCAACCCCTGCGGCGAGATCACGCTGCACGTCACCGGCGGGTATTGCGTGATCGCCGACTTCGCGCCGCTGCTCGCCTGCCCGCGCGACCTTGCAGCGATGACGCCGGGCGAGGTGCCTCACGACGTCGCGGCGCAATGGGATGCGCGCGTCGAGGACAGCGTGCGCCTGGGCGTGCGCTTCCTGATGCGCGCGAACACGATGGATGCGCTGTATGCCGACGAGGTGCGCCGCACCAACCGGATGGGCATCGGCCCGACCGGCCTGCACGAATGGGCCTGGATGCGCTGGGGCTTCGGCTTCGAGGACCTGCTGGACGAGGCGCGCAGCGCCCCCTTCTGGGAGACGCTCGCGCGCCTGTCCGAAGCGGCGAAGCAGGAAGGCATCGCCTATGCGGCGGAACTCGGCATGCCGGCGCCCTTCACGGTCACGACGGTCAAGCCGGCCGGTACCACCAGCAAGCTGTTCGGCCTGACCGAGGGCGCGCATCTGCCGGCGCGCCGCCAGTATCTGCGCTGGGTGCAGTTCAAGGGCGTGAAGGCCGAGGCCGGCTGGGCGCGCGACGCCGACCCGCTGCTGGGCGACTACGAGGCGCGCGGGTATCCGGTGCGCGGCCTGCAGAGCTTCCCGGGCATGTCCATCGTCGGCTTCCCGACCTTGCCGCTGATCCAGCGCCTTGGCATCGGCGATCGCCTGGTGACCGCGCCGCAGGCGACCCCGTCGCAGCAATACCGCTGGCTCGGCCTGCTGGAACGCCACTGGATCGGCGCGGAGCGCGGCAACCAGGTGAGCTACACGCTGAAGATCTTCACCGACCGCCACGACCTCGAAGCCTTCCGCGAGATCGTCCTGCGCCACCAGCCGGAGATCCGCTGCTGCGCCATCCTGCCGAGCCGCCCGGACAAGGAACTCGGCTACGAATACCTGCCGGAGGAGGAGGTGCATGCCGCGCGCTTCGCGGCGATCGTCGACGGTATCGAGGATGCGGCGCTGCACGAGGCGGTGGACATGGCGCACCTGGCCTGCGCATCGGGTGTGTGTCCGCTCTGAGCGCCATCGTGTGCGCGTCGCTCGGGTCCAGCCGAGCGGCACGCGGCACTCCGGCAGCGCCCCGGTCGATTTGATCGACAGCCGCACCGTCTGGTGTGCCAGGATGTCGACGTATCCGGGCGCGGTGCAGGCCGACACACACGCAGACGGAGCTAGCAATGCCGGTTCCCGAAGGACACGTGGCGACCCGACGCAGTCCGGAGTTCACGCAGGACACCATTCCGCCTGCGCTGCGGCAGGCGCATGAAACCACGCATGACACCTGGGCGGTCATCCATGTGCTGGAGGGCAGGCTGCGCTACTGCACGATCAGCCCCGCCTCCGAGACCATCCTGGAACCGGGCCGGCCGGGCGAAATCGAGCCGGAGGTGAAGCACCGCGTGGAGCCACTCGGCGTGGTCCGCTTCTACCTGGAATTCCATTATCCGCCGGAGCGCCATCCGACACCGAACGCGTAGCTGTCGCAGGAATGGGCCGGCCGCCACGCGCGGCGCCGCTAGAGCCTTCCGATCAGTCTGGGTCATATCCTGCGGCGGCGAAGTCGTTGGCGCAGCCAGGACGAAGGTGTTCCCGTGCAACGGGTTTCAGGCGGGGCGGGCGGCAACGCCGCCAGCGAGTTTCCCTGGGGCGTTGCAGGCAAGCGCGCCATTCCGGCGCGGCGCGCGCATCCTCGGGCACCGCGGCGAGGTCATCGATCACCGGGCCGCGATCGCCGCCGTCGCGCGGGGCGGCCTCGCGCATCCAACTCGCGATCGGCGCCAGAATCACGAAGGTCGCGACGCCGAGTGCCAGCATGGCCCCCCGCCATCCGAAGGCCTCGATCAGGCAGGCGGACAGGACCGGCACCCCGCCGCGCGCAGAGCTCGTCAGTTGGTGGGAGGCGGCGGCAGCAGGATGGTGCTTGGCCTGCCCGCCTCGGTGATGCTGCTGACGATCAGCCGCGCCGGCGCTGCTGCCGAAGCGTTGCGCGCGACGTGCGGCGTCATGGGGCGCGGATGGAAGGTCTGTCCAGCCTGGAAGGTCCGCGCTGCCTCGCCCTCCATCTCGAGCGTGACCGCCCCCTCCGTCACCAGGGCGATCTCGTCGCCCGGGTGCATGTGCCGCGGCGTGGCGCCGCTTGGACCGAGGTCGATCGTGTAGAGTCGATAGATGCGCCGCTCGGTGCCGAGCAGCGGCGTCTCGAGCAGGACGGTGGCCCTGAACGCCGCACCCGCGGCGGCGGGAGCCGCATGCGTCGCCTGCCCCGCTCCATGCGGCGCGGCGGCGGGGGGCGCCTGTTGCGCCAGCGCGACATGGCCAGAAAGGCAAAGGGCGCTGGCCAGCAGAAGATGCTTCGTCATCGTCGTTCTCCTTGGGGTGTCGGTTTCTTGGGCGCTCACCGCCGCGTTACGACGACCTCGAGGTACTCGCTGGGCACAACGAGGCCGCGCATACCACCGCGGTCGAAGCGGGACAGCAGGTTGAGGATGTCGCGCTCCAACTCGCCCTGGCGCGGCAGATCGAGCGCGAGGAAGGCGCGGTTGACCGGGCCGTAGAAGGTGCGGAACACCTCCAGCCAATGCGCCGGTGAGCGGTAGCGGAAGTTGAACATGCGAGGTGTCGCCACGATGGAGGATGCGTCCCCGCCGAACAGCTCCTTCAGCCGCTCCTCGGTGCCCCAGAGTGCAGGCGAGCGCAGGCCGGCAGCCGGCGGGAGATAGCGGCCGAGCACCTTGAAGAGCTCGCCGATGAAGCTCGCCGGCGTCCAGTTCGCCAGGCCGATCCGCCCGCCCGCCCTGCACACGCGCGCCATCTCGGCTGCGGCGCGGGCCTGGTCGGGGGTGAACATCACGCCGAAGGTTGAAAGCACGACGTCGAAGGCGCCATCCGCGAAGGGGAGCGCCTCCGCATCCGCCTCGCGGAAGGCGACTTGCAGGCCCTCCGCCTCGGCGCGCGCACGGCCGCGTTCGAGCAGCGCCGGCACGTAGTCCGTCGAGGTCACCTCGGCGAAGCGGCGCGCCGCGGCGAGCGTGGCGTTGCCGTTACCGGCCGCCACGTCCAGCGCTTGCTCGCCCGCGCGGAGGTCGACGGCCTCGCACAGGCACTCGCCGACGATCTGCAGCGTCCTGCCGACAACGGCGTAGTCGCCGGCAGACCACGCAGCTTGCTGCTTGGCTTTGACCGCCGAGAGGTCGGTCGGATGGGCGGCCTGCACCCCCTGGGGCGCGGGCATGGCCGGCGCGGTGGTGTTGCTCATGACGTTTTCGCCCTCCTGTGTCTCGCGGGCGCCTGCCGTGAACCGGCCGGCGTGCAGTCACGACCTTGCCGTGCGCGCCTCACGTCCCGCTCAAACCCCCTCTCAAGCGGTCGTCAAAACTGCGGAGTCCTGCGCTTTTGACGCCCGAGCGACGCTCCGGCATGTTTGACGGGATCAGTCACGGAGGGACGCTTGCGCCGATGCCCGGAGCGAGCATTGGCCTCCTCGGCGGCTTCGAGGTCCGCCTTGCGGACGGCAGCCGCGCGGCGTTGCCGACGCGGAAGGCCGAGGCACTACTGACCGTACTCGCGCTCGCCGGTGGGGCGCCCTGGTCGCGCGAGCGATTGGCCGAGTTGCTCTGGGGCGACCGCGGGGAGACGCAGGCGCGGCACAGCCTCAGCCAGGCCCTCACCTCGATCCGCGCCGCACTGGGCGGTGAGGACTCGCTGCTCGCGACGCGTGACGGCGTCGCACTCGCGCCCGGCCGCATCGCAGTGGATGCGCTCGACTTCCAGGCGCTCGCGGTGGCTGGGGATTTCGAGTCGCTGGCCGAGGCGGCCCGGCTATACCGGGGACCGCTGGCCGATGGCCTGGCGCTGCGCGAGGAAGGCTTCATCGACTGGCTCGCTGCGGAGCGGCGCAGGCTGCACGACATCGCGCTATCCGGGCTCCTGCGGCTCGGGCGTGCCGCGCAGGCGCGCGGCGATCCGCCGGCGGCACGCGCCGCCCTGGAGCGGGCGGTGGCGATGGAGCCGCTGTCGGAGGAGGCCCATCGCGATTTGATCCGCATGCACCTGGACGAGGGACGCCCCGCAGAGGCGGCGCGCCAGTACGCCGCCTGCGCTGATCTGCTGCTTCGCGAACTGCAGATCGAACCCGGTCCGGAGATCATGGCGCTCCGGCGCGAAGCGCTGGCGCGGCAGCCGGCGGCGCCCATCGCTGCTGACGCGACGGACGGCGAGCGGAAGCAGGTGACGGCCTTCGCTGCCAGCCTGGCACCAGGGCTCGGCACGCCTCCTGACCTGGAGGACCTGGAGCCCATGCTTGACGCGGCCGCGCGGCGCGTCGCGGATGCAGTACGGGCCCATGGCGGCCAGGTGCTCCGGTGCTCGGCCGAAGGCGTCCTGGCAGCCTTCGGCGCTCCGGTAGCGCTCGAGGACCATGCGGTGCGCGCCTGCCGCGCGGCGCTCGCCGCCCTCACGTCGACGCAGGACGGCGATCGGGTCGTCGGCTTGGGCATAGGGCTCGATTCCGCCGAGGTCCTCCTGCGCAGCGGCGCGCTCTCCGGCCCAGCCCTGCAGCGCGCCGCACGGCTTGCCGCCTCGGCCGTGCCGGGCACGGCAGTGGTTTCCGAGGCCAGCATGGCGCTCACGCGCGGGAAGATGCGCTTCGCGGAGACCGAACACCTTCAGTCGGATTCCGCGCCGCCCGGCCCGCCGCTTTTCCGTCTGGAGGCGGCAGCGAACGCGGAGGGCGCGCCACTGACTGCGGCGGTGGGTTTTGTCGAGCGGCAGGCCGAGCTGGACGCCCTGGCCACCGCCCTGGCGCCGACGGAGCTGGGCTCAGGCAGGCTCGTCGCCATCGTGGGCGAGGCTGGCGTGGGCAAGTCGCGCCTCGCGCGCGAGTTCGTGGCCGGGAGGCTGCCGCGGAACTGGCGCGCAATCGCCTACGCCGCGGATACCCAGTTCTCTGACGTGGCGTACGCTGCGGTTGCGGGCCTGATGCGCGCCTATTTCGGCATCGACCACGGGGGCGACGCCAAGATCGTGCGGGAGCGCGTCGTCGGCGCGGTACAGGCGCTGGCGCTCGCGCCCGCAGTGACGGAGGCGCTGCTCGCGCTTCTTGGCGGTAGCGCCGCGACCGCGGAGGCGGACCCGACCTGGGCCGTCCTTGAGCCGGCGCAGCGGCGCCGACGGCTGATCGAGGCGGTAAAGGCGCTGCTGCACCGCGAGGCGGCGGACCAACCCCTGCTCGTGGTGCTCGAGGACCTGCACTGGCTCGACGCCGCCAGCCGCGAGGTCCTGGAGAGCCTGATCGAATCCCTGCCGGCGTCGCGCCTCGCGCTGCTGGTGAACTACCGTCCCGAATTCGTGCATGCCTGGGCGAGCCTCGGTCACTACCGCCAGATCCGCCTGGAGCCGCTCACCGCGGAGGGCGCGGGCGCGCTGCTCGACCGCGCGCTGGGCACGGATGCAACTCTCGATCCCCTGAAGCACCGCCTGATGGCGCGCGCTGGCGGCAACCCGTTCTTCCTCGAGGAGTGCATGCGCGCTGCCGAGGCGACAGGGCTGCTGCGCGGCGAACCGGGCGCGTACAGCCTCGAAGGCGACCCCGATCGCCTGGCGCTGCCGGCGACGGTGCAGGCCGTCATCGCCGCCCGCCTCGACCGGCTCGCGCCCGATGACAAGCGCTTGCTTCAGGTGGCGGCGGTCGTCGGCGCCGAGGCGCCCGGGCGTCTGCTGCGTGCCGTCAGCGACATGCCGGACGAGACCTTCGGACGTGCCGTGGCGCGGCTCCACACGGGGGAATTCTTGCTGCCCCTGCGCGTCGTCCCGGAGCCGGTCCACCGCTTCAAGCACGCGCTGACGCATGAAGTGGTCTATGGCTCGCTGCTGCGGCAGGACCGGCGGGAGCTGCACCTCCGCGTGCTGCGCGCGCTCGAGGGGAGCCAAGATATAGAGGCGCGGCAGCGCATGACGGAGGCGCCGGTCGAGATGCTGGCCTTCCACGCCGCGCGGGCGGAGGATTGGGAGGCAGCGGCGGACTATGGTCGCAGGGCCGGGCTGCGGGCTGCTGCGCGCTCGGCGAACCGGGAGGCGATCGGCCACTACGGCCGGGCGCTCGATGCGCTCCGCCGGTTGCCGGGGGGATCGGATCGCGCCGCGGCGGAAGTCGACCTGCACATCGAGATCCGCAACGCGCTCTTCGTGGTCGGTGAGCACGAGGCGATCCCGGCGCATCTGCGGGAGGCCGCACGGATCGCCGAGGCGTCGGGCGACACGCCGCGCCGGGTGCGCGCCGGATTGCTGCTCTCCGGCTGGTACTGGCAGAGCGGCCAGCACGGCCTCGCTGCCGAGGCTACCGATAACGCGATGGCGATCGCCTCTGCCGGCGGGGACGACCTTACCGCGGCGCTGGGCCTCTACCGCCGTGGTACCGTCCTACAGGCCGTCGGCGCCTATAGGGCCGCGGTGGGGGCCCTCCGCGAGGCGATCTCGCTTCTCGAGCGGCGGGGCGCCCAGGACGCGTTTGCCTTCGGCGGATATCCCTTCGTCTTTTGTCACTCCTTCCTCGCCTGGTCGCTCGCCGAGCTCGGCGAGGACGCGGCGGCTCGGCATGAGGGCGCGCGCGGTTGGGAGGCGGCGGCCCGGCTGGGCAACAGTTACTCCCAGGCGGTGATGAGCTTCGGACACGGCCACGCCCTGATCCGCGCCGGCGCGCTCGCGGAAGCCGAGACGGTGCTGGAGCGTGGCCTCGAGCTCTACCGTGTCGCCGAAGTTCCTTCGACCTATCCCTGGATTGCCGCCGGCCTCGGATATGTGCGGGTGTTTCGAGGCGATGCGGAGCGGGGGCTCGCATTGCTCCGCCATGCCGTCGAGCCCGAGATCCGGCGGCGTGGGCCGATGTACGCGCACACTTACCTCCGGCTCGCAGAGGCGCTGCACCACCTGGGACGCACGGGGGAGGCGCTGGCGATGGCACGCGCTGGCCGCGAGGCTGCGAAGTCGCAGGAGGAGCGCGGGCACTTGGCCTGGGCTGAGCGCGTGCTGGGCGACATACTGTCGGGCGAGGTGCCGCGCGAGGCTGGCTCACATTACCGGCAGGCGGCCGACATTGCCAGGGCGCTCGGCATGCGGCCGGAGGAGGAACTCGCAGGCGATGGCCTCGCCGGGATTAGTCGGACGAGATGACGCCTGGAGCATGCATCCGCCTGCCCACCCACCGGCATATCCATTGGTGTTGAGACGCCGGCGGGTTGCTGGTGGCGGCGGTCCGAACCCGGGAGCATTCCCTCCGCCATCATATTCAAGCGCGACCCGGTTCGAGAGCGCCCGCTCCATGGCCTCCTCAGGGATCGGGCCCGCGGGTCATCATGGAGGGTCGCTCAGACAGATCACCGCGCTGCCTCGTTTGCGGCCGCTGTCCACCTCGCGGTGCGCCTTCACGATGTCATCGAGCCGATAGCGAGCCCCGATCACCGGCCGGAGCACACCCGCCGCCAGCATCCCGGCGACACGGGCGAGTTCGTCGGGGTCGTTGGCCGCGAAGCCGCAGAGCACGCGCGGTCCCCGCCCCCACGACGTCCATGCCATCTGAAGCATCTCCCTGGGGCCGAAGGAGAGGAAGACATGGCGCCCGCGCGGCGCCAGCAGCGGCCGCCATTCCGCGAAGCGCGTCCCATCGGTCGTATCGAGGAGAACGTCGTAGGCACCGGCCACCGCGCCACCCGGACCCGCCTGCCGGTCGAGCACCGCATCGGCCCCGAGGCTGTGCACCAGATCGGCGTTCGCGGCGCTGCACAGCCCCGTCACATGCGCGCCGAGGTGCTTCGCAACCTGCACCGCGAAGACCCCGACGCCACCCGCTGCGCCAAGCACCAGCACCCGCTCCCCCGGCACCAGCCGCGCCACGTCACGCAGGAAAGCCAGCGCGGAGAGCGCGCCGAAGGGTACGGCGGCGGCCTCGGCATGGGTCAGGCTGGGCGGGGTTGGAACGATTGCCGCCGTCTCGCGGATCGTCAGGTATTCGGCATTGGCGCCGCGCAGCGTGATGCCGAACACGGCCTGGCCCGGGCGGAAGCGCGTGACGTCGGCGCCCACCGCCTCGACCTCTCCCGCGAATTCCATGCCCGGAATGGGCTGCCTGGGGCCGAGCAGTCCAAAGGCGATCCGGACCGGCAGCCGGAAGATCGCCGCCGCGCGCATGCCGCGTATCCGGGCATCGCCGGAGGTGACGGTGCTGGCATGGACGCGCACGCGGACGTCCCGCCGGCCAACGGATGGCAGCGGGACCTCCTCGATCGACAGCACTTCGGGCGGTCCGTAGCGGCGGTGGATGGCGGCCTTCATCATGGTCTCCCGGTCTGCGGGAGCGGCCTTACCTGTGCGTCGGTGCCGGGAGAATTGCCAAGGATCGCAGGTGATCCATACAGTTCTGCATGAATAGGCCGCTGCCATCCTTCGACTGGACCCTGGCGCGCGCCTTCCTCGCCACCGCGGAGGCCGGCTCGCTCTCCGCCGCCGCGCGCGCGCTGGCGCAGACGCAGCCCACGCTCGGCCGCCAGGTCGCGGCCCTCGAGCGCGCGCTTGGCATCGCGCTGTTCGAACGCGTCGGCCGCGGCCTTGTGCTGACGCCCACGGGGCGCGAGGTGCTGGAGCATGTCCGCGCCATGGGCGAGGCCGCGGGGCGGGCTTCCCTCATTGCCTCCGGGCGTTCACAGGCCATCGAAGGGCCGATCCGCATCACCGCGAGCGAGGTCTATGCCGCGCACCTGCTGCCGCCGATCATCGGCATGCTGCGCGCCGCGCATCCCGGCATCACGGTCGAGATCGTCGCCGACAACCGCCCGACCAACCTGCTGCGGCGCGAGGCCGACATCGCCGTCCGCAATTTCGAATCGCGCGACGCCGACCTCATCGTCCGCAAGGTCGCGGACGACAGGGCGCGGCCCTATGCCACGCCGGACTTCCGGCACCGCCTGGGCAGCCCGTGCCGATGGGCGGACCTGGCCGAGGCCGATTTCGTGGGCTTCGACAGGACCGAGTTGCTGATCGAGGGGCTGCGCGCCTTCGGCCTCCATCTCACGCCACGAAACTTCCCGGTCAGCGCCGACAGCCACCTCGTGCATTGGGCGTTCGTGCGGCAGGGTTTCGGCATCGGCTTGATCACCGAGGCCGTGGGTGATGCGGACCCCGCCGTCCTGCGCGTGCTGCCGCAGGAGGCGCCGGTCACCTTCCCGATCTGGCTCGCCACGCATCGGGAACTGCACACCAGCCTGCGTGTACGGCTGGTGTTCGATCTCCTCGCCGATGCGCTCTCGTCGACGCAGCGTTGATCAGGCAGCACGAAGACCGCTCGGAACCCGCCGTCGCGCCCCGTCATGTGCGCTCGGGCTCATCCGACTATCCTCCTGGCGACAGGTGGCGCAGTCCATCCTGGACCAGGACGCGCTGAGCGATGATGCGTGCATCGAGATCGGCAGGACCGCCGGCGAACGGCATCTGCCCCGCCGCGCGCACGCGGCTGGCGAATGCCTCGTCCGCCACGATCGCGCGTGTCGCTTCTTCCAGCGCCCGGCGCACCGTCGCGGGCTGCCGGGCATCGGCGAAGACGCCGACGAAACCCTCGAACTCGTATTTCGGGAAACCCTGCTCGGCGGCAGTCGCGAGGTCTGGAGCGGCAGCGGAGCGAGTCGCGTTCGTCACGGCCAGCAGCTTCAGTCGGCCTCCTCGTGCCTGCGGCAAGGCGGTGGCCAGCGGCATGACGGCTAGCTGGATCCGCCCCTCGGACAGGTCGTTCAGCATGTCGGGAACGGCGCGGTACTGCACGCGGGTCAGAACGACGCGCTGTTCCGCTGCGAAGGCCGCGAAGGCGATGGCGATGCCGCCCGGCGAGGATGCCCAGGCCAGCGTGCCGGCTCCCGCGCGAGCCAGCCTCACCGCATCCGCCAGGTTGGCGGCCTGCAAAGAAGGGCTGGCAACCACGGCGATGTGGTCGATGGCGAGGGTCGAAACAGGCGCGAACTGCTCCGTGCGGTATGGCAGGTTCGGGATGGTGGACGGATTCACCGTGAAGGGCCCAGCAAAGGACAGAAACAGCTTGTGATCGTCCTGGTGGCCCAGGAAGGCCATGGCCGCGATCACGCCGTCCCCGCCTGGGCGATTTTCCGCCGTGACGGGCTGCCCCCAGCGGCGCGACAAGCCGTCGGCAAAGAGCCGAAGCGTCGCTTCCCCGCCAACGCCGGCAGGGACAGGCGTGATCAGCCGGACCGGGCGGACCGGGAAGGACTCGGCCCAGGCCCTTGCCGGCACGCCGAGCGCAAGCAGCCCCGGCAGGGTGCGGCGGGAAAGCTTCATCGCAAAAGGCTCCGGTCGGGGTTCGGCGCCCAGGATAGACATGCGCCACTGGCCCTGGCGTTCTTGCTTTTGAACGCTTCGTTCTGCGAAATCGAACGATGATGATCCGTGATACCCTTCTCGGCGACCTCGCGCTGCTCGATCGCGTCGTGACAACCGGAGGGATCAGCGCTGCGGCAGCGGCGCTGGGCACGGCCAAGTCCTCGGTCAGTGCGCGGATCGGGGCGCTTGAGACCCAGGTAGGCCTGCGCCTTCTGGTCCGTTCGAGCCGCGGCACCCGGCCAACGCCGGCGGGTGAGCGCCTGCTCGAAGCCGGTCGCCGTCTCCGCGCCGAGGCAGAAGCCGCCTTCGCCGCCGCGCGGGGCGATGAGGGCGCCTTGGCCGGGACGCTGCGCATTTCCTGCCCCGTCGGCATGGCGGATGCGGTGCTGGTGCCGCTGCTTGCGTCCTTCCTGGCCGAGCATCCCGCCCTCCGGCTCGACGTCGCGGCCACCGATCGCATCGTCGATCCGCGGCAGGAGGGAATTGACGTCGCCTTCCGCTTCGGCTGGTTGCGAGGCGCTGAACTGGGCCTGGTGGCGCGCCGGATCGGAACCTTCGAGGGCGTGCTGTGCGCCGCCCCCGCCTACCTCGCTGCCGCGGGCGGTACGCCGCGCAACATCGAGGATCTCAGCCGCCACGCCTGGATCGGCTATGCCGGGTTCGGCGGCGATCGCCAGACGCTTCTGCTGACCGACGAGGGCGGCAGGCGGCATCAGGCCGTGCTGACCTGCCGTGTGCGAACATCGTCGGCCATCCAAGTCCGCGATTGGGTCCTTGCGGGCCTCGGCGTGACAAGGCTTCCGCTGATGCTGATCGAACCGCAACTCGCAGCCGGCCAGCTTGTCCGTGTGCTGTCGCAATGCCGCTTTGACGGACCATCGCTCTATGCGGTTTACCCGCGCGATAGGCTGCGCCCAGCGAGGGTGCAGGCGCTCCTGGGGCATCTCCAGTCCCGACGCGGTCCGCATGAGGCGCAAACCCGTTCGCCAAGTGCCCGCAGCGGGTGAGGGCTCTCGCCACCGCACGTCTCCACGCAGGAGAAGGTTGGAACCTGGTTCCCCACCGCTGCTCCAGTCGGTCTTCTCGATGTCACCGTGAGCGCGGTGACATCGCGCCGGTGCCGCTGGTGTCGTCGACGCGGTTCATCGAGCGCGAGGCAGCCGCTTGGTCAACCAGCACGGTGCGGGTGCGGCGTGGAACATCTCCGCGGCGCCTTGAGAGTGATTGGAGAACCATCACTGCGCTCCGGCAGGCTCAGTCCACCCGCGTTGTCCGCAACCGGAGTGCATTCCCGACCACGCTCACGGACGACAGCGCCATCGCGGCAGCCGCGATGATCGGCGACAGCAGAATTCCGAACATCGGATACAGCACCCCCGCCGCGATCGGCACACCGGCCGCATTGTAGGCGAAGGCGAAAAACAGGTTCTGCCGGATGTTGCCCATCACGGCCTCCGACAGCCGCCGCGCCCGGACAATCCCCATCAGGTCGCCGCCGAGCAGCGTAATACCGGCGCTCTCGATCGCCACGGCCGTACCGGTGCCCATGGCGATTCCGACCTCGGCCGCCGCCAGCGCCGGTGCGTCGTTCACGCCATCGCCCGCCATCGCCACGCGGCGCCCCTCGGCCTTCAGCTTCTCGATGATGCGCTGCTTGTCCTCGGGCAGGACCTCCGCCTCGACCTCGGTGATGCCAAGCCGCCGCGCCACGGCCTCGGCCGTCGTGCGGTTGTCGCCCGTCAGCATCACGACCCGCACGCCCTCCTTCGCGAGGCCCGCGAGCGCTGCCGGTGTCGTCGCCTTCACCGGATCTGCCACGGCGACGATCCCGAAGGCGCGGCCATCCGCCGCCACGAAGAAGACGGTGGCGCCATCACCCCGCAGACGCTCCGCTTCCGCCGACAATGCGCCCACATCCACCTTGGCCTCGTTCATGAGGCGGGCGTTGCCGACCGCGACCGGGCGTCCATCGACCGTGCCGGTCACGCCACGGCCAATAGGCGCGTCGAAGCCCTCGACTGACGGCACGGCGATGCCGCGCTCCTCGGCTGCCCGCACCACGGCTTCGGCGAGGGGATGCTGGCTTGGCCGTTCCAGCCCCGCAGCGAGGCGCAACACCTCATCTTCCGCCACGCCCGCCGCAGGGATCACCGCCACGACATCCGGCCGCCCCTGCGTCAGCGTGCCAGTCTTGTCCACGACCAGCGTGTCGATCCGCTCCATGCGCTCCAGTGCTTCGGCATTCTTGATCAGCACCCCGGCCTGCGCGCCGCGGCCCACGCCCACCATGATGGACATCGGCGTGGCAAGGCCGAGCGCGCAGGGGCAGGCGATGATCAGCACGGTCACGGCCGCGACCAGCGCGAAGGCAAGGCGCGGTTCCGGCCCCCAGATCGCCCAGACCGCAAAGGCCACGACCGCGATCGCCACGACCACCGGTACGAACCAGCCGCTGACCTGGTCGGCCAGGCGCTGGATCGGTGCGCGCGAACGTTGTGCGCCGGCGACCATGCGCACGATCTGCGCCAGCACCGTGTCCTGGCCCACGCGATCGGCGCGCATGACGAAGCTGCCCTGGCCGTTCAGCGTGCCGCCCACGACCTGATCGCCAACCGTCTTGGTGACCGGCACGGCCTCACCCGTCACCAGGCTCTCGTCGACGTTCGAGGCACCCTCCAGCACCGCGCCGTCGAGAGGCACCTTGTCACCGGGACGAACGCGCAGCCGGTCGCCGACCATGATGGCGGCCAGCGGCACCTCCTCATCCGAACCATCGTCGCGCAACCGACGTGCCTGGGCCGGCGCGAGGTCGAGCAGCGCGCGGATGGCGCCGCCCGTCTGCTCGCGCGCCCGCAATTCGAGCACCTGTCCGAGCAGCACCAGCACGACGATCACCGCTGCCGCCTCGAAATACACCGCCACCGAGCCATCGGCCGCGCGGAAGGCCGCGGGGAAGATGCCGGGCGCCAGGGTGGCCACGACGCTGAACACCCAGGCGACGCCCGTGCCGAGTGCGATCAGGGTGAACATGTTGAGGCTGCGGTTCACCAGGCTCTGCCAGCCACGGACGAAGAACGGCCAGCCCGCCCAGAGCACCACGGGCGTCGCCAGCGCCAGTTGGATCCAATTGCCGACGCGCGGCCCGCCGACCAGGTGCATCATGCCGGTCAGGTGACCGCCCATCTCCAGCAGGAAGACCGGGATGGTGAGCACAAGGCCGATCCAGAAGCGCCGGGTGAAGTCCACCAGCTCCGGGTTGGGTCCCGTCTCGGCCGAGGGGGTTTCAGGTTCGAGCGCCATGCCGCAGATCGGGCAACTGCCAGGGCCTGGCTGGCGGATCTGCGGGTGCATCGGGCAGGTGTAGATGGTGCCCGGCGCCACGGCCTCAGCGCGCAAAGGCGCACGTGCCTGCAGATACTTTCCCGGTTCGGCGACGAACTTGGTGCGGCAACCGGCCGAGCAGAAATGGTAGGCGTGCCCGGCATGGTCGGCGTGGTGCGCGGTCTTTGCCGGGTCCACCGTCATGCCGCAGACCGGATCCTTCACGGTGCCCGATGCCGGCGCAGCCCCCGTAAGCTCGGGATCGTGCTTGTCGTGGGCTGTGTGGGGGCCGTGATGTTCCATGTCCGTCTAACTCCTCAGCGCGCGAAAGGTCACGCAGGCGGGCGCGCGGCCAGCATCGCCAGCGGCGGCAACAGCAGCCACTGGAGGAAAGGGGCGAGCCCGGTTCCCCACGGCGGAAGGCGCGGCATGGCGGCCGTGTAGGTCCAGGATTGGCGCAGATCGACATTCAGCCACTCGCTGAACACCGTGTAGCCAAGGCCAATCAGCGTCGCGACCAGCGTGACGCGCGCCCATCCCTGGCTCGGCCAATGCCAGGATCAGGTCAGCAGGATCGCCACCGCCAGGGCGGCGGCAGCGATCAACGCGTCCCCGCCAGTGCAATGAAGGACGGCGAAGGCGATCTCGCCCGGCGTCCCCTCCACCCACAGCGTATAGAGCGGGAGCTGCGCGACTTCCCAGGCCAGGTTCAAGGCGAGCATGGCCGCGAGGTAGCGGGCCGCGGGAGCAGCCGATCCGGCCCACCCTCGCGGCACCTGGTCGATCACTTGGCGCCGGTTCCACGATCGGAACCAGCGTTTCGTCCGCCGCCGCCGTGGCCATGCCCGTGGTGCATGAACAGGTGCATCAGCGGGCAGGCGAGGAGTATGAGGTACGGAAGCGCTCCGAGCGCGTGGCCCCAATGCTCCCGCAGGACGTAGAAGGCCGCGACCAGCACGAAGCCGAGCACGGCGACCCCCGCGCGTGTGCGCCACCAAACCGGCCGACTGCCCGACATGAGATGCCTGGCAGGCGAGCCGGGATTGGCCTCGTCGCCCATGTCAGCGCGGCCGTGCCAGGAAGGCGCGCAGCGTGGCGATCTCGCTCTCCTGCGCGCGAATCACGGCTTCGGCCAGGCTGCGCATCCCCGGATCCCGGCCATGCGCCAGCTGGACCCGGGCCATTGCGATCGCGCCCTCGTGGTGCGGGATCATGGAGGCGGCGAAATCGCGATCCGCATCACCGGTGAAGGTGATGGCCATGTCGCGGTGCATCTTCTCGTTCGCGGCCATGAAGGCGGCGGTCGAGGGGGACTGCGCCGCGGTTCCCGGAGCCGCGGCACCGTGCTGATGCGGGTTGGTCGCCGGCGCGGCACCTGCACCCGGCGCCTGCGCGCCAGGCATCATCCGCTGCTGCATCTGCTGCATGTGCTGCATGTGCTGCTGCATGCCGGGCATCTGGCCCATCATGCCGGGCTGCCCAGGCTGTGCCGGGTGCGGTTGCGGCGCGGTGCCCTGGGCGATGGCGAAGCCTGCCGCGGAGACGGTGGCGATGCCGGCAGCAAGGGCAAGGGAGCGAGCAAGGCGCGTCATGTGCTGGGTTCCTTTGTTTCGGGTTTCCCAAGACTGGCGCCCCGGCATGTCGCCAGCGTCACGCCGTCATGACAAAGCATGTCAGCGCGGGATCAGGCTGAGATGCGCTCGACCTGCCAACCACCATCGCGCAACGCCTGCTCCAGGCGCGCTGTGTCCACGGCCGACGTCACGGCCGCCTCCCGCGTGTCCAGCTTGATGTCGATCCCCGCCTGCGGGTCGGCCTGCCGGAGCGACGCCGTGACGCCCTTCGCGCAGCCGCCGCAGTTCATGTTCGCGATCCGAAAGCGATGCATCACGCCCTCCTCATGGGTTCTTGCCTGACCGCGGACGTGGTGATTGCCCCCATGGGAGGGTCAAGGGCTGCACGCAGCCCCTTCCGCACGTCGTGATGCCCTCACACCGGCGTGCCGCCGCGGAAGCGCATGAACACCGCACGACCACCGCGCGCGTCGAAGGCCATGACGTCGTAGCTATCCGGCGCCTGGCCAGGAACTTCCATGCCCGGTGAGCCCACGGGCATGCCCGGCACTGCGAGGCCGCGGATCCCGGCGGGGCGCTCGGCCAGCAGACGGATCACCGCTGCCGCGGGCACATGACCCTCGAGCGCATAGCCGCCGACCAGCCCCGCATGGCAGGACAGCAGATCGGATGGCGTGCCCAGCATACGGCGCGCGGCTGCCACGGAGCGCACGACATTGTCCTCGATCGGAAATCCTGCAGCGCGCATGTGGTCCACCCATGCGACGCAGCAGCCACAATTCTCGTCCCGCCAGACCTGAAGGCGCGGAAGGGCCTCCGCCCAGGCACGCGTCGGCAGGGTCATTGCGGCAAGACCAGCCGCCACAAAACGCCTTCGAACCATCATCGCGGTATGCTCCTTCGATTCTAGCTTCTTGGCAGGCGAACGAACGCCAGAAGTCCGCCGCCTGGTCGGTTGCCCAGCTGCACCGTGCCGCCATGCTGCTCGACCGCGCGGCGCGCGATGGTGAGGCCGAGCCCGCTCCCGCCGGTGCCGCGATTGCGCGACGTCTCGAGGCGCCGGAACGGCTCGAACACGGCCTGCATGTCGGCCTCCGGTATGCCCGGACCATCATCCTCGATGCGGATCTGGATCTCGCGCCCCTCATCCTGAAGCGCCACACGCGCGCCGCCGCCGTACTTCACGGCATTGTCGATCAGGTTCGAGAAGGCGCGCTTCAGCGTCACCGGGCTGCACACGAGCCTGGCCTGGGATGGACCGCCATAGGTTACGGCCGCGCCCGCATCGGCGGCCGCATCGCACAGCGTCTCGATCATCGCGACAAGGTCGGCCGGCTTGCGGGGCTCGCTCTCGGTCTCGCCGCGCAGATAGGCCAGCGTCGAATCGATCATCGCCTCCATCTCGTCGAGGTCGGCATCGATGGCGCGTGCAGCCTCGCCATCCTCGACGAACCCGGCGCGCAGCCGCAGCCGGGCAATGGGCGTGCGCAGATCATGGCTGACGGCGGCGAGGGCCTGGGTGCGGTCGGCGATAAGGCGGTCGATGCGGCCCTGCATGCGATTGAAGGCCTGCGCGGCGTGGCGCACCTCGTGTGGGCCTTCCTCGGGCACGGGCACCACGGGGCCGGGGCCGCCGAAGCGATCCGCCGCATCCGAGAGCGCGCGCAAGGGCCGCCCGATCAGCCGCACCACCAGCAGCCCGAGCAGCAGGATCCCGACCGCCATGGCCGTGGTCGAAAGCAGCGTGGCGTGTTCCGCCGCCGGCGGACGGAACAGGGCGGCGGAGAAGTTGAGCCAGCTGCCATCCGGCAGTGGCAGCGCGCCGAGCAGCTGGTGCCCCGCCACGCCATCCTCGCCATAGCCGAGCCGCAGCCCGGTGATGTCGAATTCCGGCACCAGCTCGCCGAGCCGGCTGCGCAGCGCCTCGATGCGGGCGCTGCTCGCCTGCACCGGCTGCACGGTCGCCGCGCGGGTCCAGTGCATGTCGAGGCTCGCGGTGGAGAGCGCATGCGCGGTCCGGTCGCGTTCGTCGACCGGAAGTTCGGCGACTGCTCGCTTGGCGGCCACAAGGCGCTCCGCGAGCTGCGCTTCCCGGGTCGTGCCAAGCACCGCCTCGGTGCCGATCTGGTGCAGCCACAAGCTGCCGAGATGGAAGGCCATCAGACCGACCAGCAGCACGAGCACGATGCGCCCGCCCAGCGTGTCCGGCAGCAGGCGGCGCAGTGGATTCATGCCCCGCGCTTCACGGGCGGCACCAGCATGTAGCCGGCGCCGCGCACCGTCTTGATGATCGACGGACTCTCGTCGGTCGGTTCGAGCTTCCGCCGCAAGCGGCTGACCATGACATCGACCGACCGTTCGGTGCCATTGAAGGCCATCCGGTTGCGCGCGAGATCGAGCAACTGGTCGCGGCTCAGCACGCGCTGCGCATGTTCGCAGAAGGCCAGAAGCAGGTCGTACTCACCGCCCGAGAGATCCACCGCCGTGCCATCGGGCGCGCTGAGCTCGCGCCGCCGCGTGTCGAGACTCCAATCGGCAAAGAGGATGCGCTCGCCCGCCTGGCCCGCCATCGGGTCACCTGCCTCGCCGCGCGACCGCCGCAGCAGCGCGCGCACGCGCGCCAGCAATTCGGCACGGCCGAAGGGTTTCGGGATGTAGTCGTCGGCGCCGAGTTCCAGGCCCAGGACGCGATCCGTCTCCTCACCGCGCGCCGTCACCATGATGATCGGCACGCCCGACTTGGCGCGCAGTGCCCGGCACAGATCGAGTCCGGAGGCGCCGGGCAACATGACGTCGAGCAGCACGAGATCGACCGGCGCGCCCGCCAGCACTTCCCACATCTCGCGGCCATCGCGCGCGCCTGTGACGCGAAAGCCGTTCTGGCGCAGGAACTTGGCGATCAGTGCGCGCATCTCCCCATCATCTTCGACGACCAGGATGTGGGCTTCCTGCTGCAGGCTGTCGGACGCGATCACGTCAATGATGCCGGTGGCTGCCCGGCATCGCGCCGCCATGCTGCGGCGCGCCGCCGGCATAGCCGCGCAGGTGGCCATACGCGGCGATCTGTTCCGCGTTCAGCAGCGCCGCCTGCGCCAGGTGCGTGCGCAGATGCACGTCCCGGATCTCTCCCTGCAGGGCCGCGATGCGGGACGTGCGCGCGGAGAGGTCGGCCGGCGTGATGCTACGGTCGCGGAAGGCGGTGTCGAGCGCGCGTTCCTCATCGATGACGCGGGCGCCGAGCGCGCCCGCCTCGGCCTGCATCTGGGTCATCAGGCGCTGCGTCGCCGCGAGCTGGGCGGGCGTGAGCCGCATCGCCCCAGCCAGTTCGATGACATGGACGGGTCCGGGCCAGCCGTTGAGCTCGGCGGCAAGCGCCAGGCCCATGCCGCGACCGGCCAGCAGATCGGCCTGCTGCTCGGCCGACAGCGCACGGATCGGGCGGTCCGTCATGCCGGCATAGGGCGACGGTGCGTTGGCCCAGGCGGGACCCGCGACGAGCAGGGCAACGGCCATCAATGTCCAGCGCATCCTTCCCTCCTCAATTCTGGTCCATCGGTGTGAAACGCGCCTGCACCGGACGTTGGCCGGGCAGCGTCAGCGTTACAACCGCGCGCATGCCGCGCGCGGCCGTGAAGTCACCGGTGCCCACCAGCACATTGTCCCCCGTGGGCGCCAGCGCGATGGTGGCCTGGCGCCCGCCGGCGAGGATCACAGCCTGTGCCGTGGCCCCCGCGGCCGGGATCGGCCGGTCGGCGCCGTCGAACAGGAACAGCCGCAGCGTGTTGCCGGCCGCCACCAGCTCGGCGTGGTTGGTGCCGATATCCACCTTCTGGCCACCGTTCGGGCCGCGACGCGGCTCGTGCGCGACGGCGGCGAACGGGGCAAGGACGAAGCTGGCGAGCAACATGCGGCGTGGGGTCATGGTCAGGGTCCTCATGGATCAATAGGCCTCTGCCAGCTTCGTCTCCTGCTGCACGGCGCGCAGCCGTTCCAGCGCGGGGCGGCCGAAGCGGTGGAACAGCAGCGGCGTTAGGAAGGTGTCGAGCAGTGTCGCGGTAATCAGCCCGCCGAAGATGGTCACTGCGACCGGGTGCAGGATCTCCTTGCCCGGCTCGCTCGCGCCGATCATCAGGGGAATGAGCGCGAAGCCAGCGGATAGCGCTGTCATCAGCACCGGCGTCAGGCGTTCGAGGCTGCCGCGGATCACCAGCGCCAGCCCCCAGCGCTCGTCTTCCAGCAGCGCGAGGTTGAGATAGTGGCTGACCTTCAGGATGCCGTTGCGCGTCGCGATGCCGGCCAGCGTGATGAAGCCGATCATCGAGGCGACCGAGAGCGGCTGACCCGCGATCCACAGCGCCGCGATCGCGCCCACCAGGGCCAGCGGCACATTGCCCATGATGATCAGCGCCAGCACCGTCGATTTGTAGCGGCTGTAGAGCACCATGAAGATCAGCGACAGCGACACCAGCGACAGCCCGGCGATCAGGCGCGCGGCTTCCTCCTGCGCCTGGAAGGTGCCCTCCAGCGTGAAGAAGTAGCCGGGGGGCAAGGTGGCAGCGTCCATCTCCGCCCGGATGCGCGCAACGATGGCGGCCATGTCGCTGCCATCGGTATTGGCGAGCACCACGATCCGGCGCCGGCCATTCTCCCGCAGGATCTGGTTGGGCCCGTCGGTGTCGCGCAACTCCGCCAGCAAGGACAGCGGCACACGCCCACCCGGTGTCTCGATCATCACGGCCGCGAGCCCGGCGCCAGTGCGGTCCGTGTCGCCGAGGCGCAGCACCACGTCGAAGCGCCGCGCGCCGTCCACCACCTGGCTGACCACCTGGCCGCCCGACAGGGCTTGCAGCGCCTCGGCCACCGACGCGGCGGAGACGCCGTACAGCGCCGCGCGTTCATGGTTCACCGCCACCTGAAGCTGCGGCACGCGCACCTGGCGCTCCACCTGCAGGTCGGTCAGGCCCGGGATGGAAGCAAGGCGCTGCTGCATGCCCTCGGCCAGGGTGCGAAGGGTGTCCAGGTCATCGCCGGTGATCTTGAGCGCGATCTCGGCACGCACGCCGGAGAGCATGTGGTCCAGCCGGTGCCCGATGGGCTGGCCGATATTGGCGCTGCCGGGCAGCACACCCAGGCGGGCGCGGATATCGGCGGAGATCGCCTGCTTGCCGCGTGTGGAAGCATGGAGGGAGACGTCGATCTCCGAGGAGTGCACGCCCTCGGCATGTTCATCGAGTTCGGCGCGGCCGGTGCGGCGGCCCACGGTGCGGACCTCCGGCACCTGCATGATCAGCAGCTCCGCCTGGCGGCCGAGGCGGTTGGCCTCGGCCAGGCTGATGCCCGGCTGGAATTGCAGGCTGATGGTCAGCGTGCCCTCGTTGAAGGGCGGCAGGAAGGAGCGCGGCAGGAAGGGCACGGTCGCCAGCGCGCCCGCCACGCCGACACCCGCCAGCACATATACAAGGCGGGCGCGGGCGAAAGCCCAAAGCAGCGCGCGCTCGTTCCACCGCTTGAGGACGCGGACCAGAACGCTGTCGCCGTGGTCCATCCGCTTCATGCGCGGCAGCAGGTAGTAGCAGAGCACTGGCGTGACGGTGATCGACACAACCAGGCTCGCCAGGATCGAGACGATGTAGGCCACGCCGAGCGGCGCGAACAACCGGCCCTCTATGCCGGTCAGTGCGAACAGCGGCACGAAGACGAGGATGACGATCATCGTCGCATAGACGATGCCGGAACGGACCTCCTGGCTCGCCCGCGCAACCACGATGAGGGCAGGCTGCGGGTCCGGCCGCGCCCGGTTCTCCCGCAGGCGGCGGAAGACGTTCTCCACATCCACCACCGCGTCATCGACCAACTCCCCGATCGCGATGGCGAGGCCACCCAGCGTCATGGTGTTGATCGACAGGCCGAGCAGTTGGAACACCACGACCGTGATGAGCACGGACAGCGGAATGGCGGTGAGCGAGATGAAGGTGGTGCGCCCGTTCAGCAGGAACAGGAACAGCACCACGGCCACCACTGCCACCGCCTCCAGCAGAACCTTCTCCACATTGCCGATCGAGGCCGCGATGAAATCGGCCTGGCGGAACTGCACGTTGTTTGCAGTGACACCGGGCGGCATGGCGCGCTGCAATTCGACCAGCGCCGCTTCCACCTGGGCCGTCAGCGCCACCGTATCGGCCGAGGGCTGCTTCTGGATCGACAGGATCACGGCCGGCCGCCCCATGCTGCCGGCCTCGCCGCGCTTGAGGCGGGCGGCATAGTCAATCGTTGCCACTTGCCGCAGCGGAATCGGCTGTCCAGCCCGCACGGCCACGGGCGTGTTCGCCAAGTCCTCGAGCCGCGTGGTGCGGGCGATGTTGCGGATCAGGTATTCCCGCCCCGCCTGATCCACGTAGCCGCCGCCGGTATTGCCGCCGAATTGCCGCAGCGCCGCATGGACCTGCTCCGCGGTGATTTCCAGCGCATGCATCCGTACGACATCGGGCGTGACGCGATACTGCCGTACCTCGCCACCGATCGGGATCACCTGGGAAATGCCCGGGATGGTCAGGAGCCGCGGCCGCACGACCCAATCCGCCAACTCGCGCAGTTCCATCGGGCTAGCGCGGCCATCGGTGGACATCGCCACCAGCATGATCTCCCCCATGATGGAGGAGATCGGCGCCATCTGCGGCGCGACATTCGCCGGCAACTGCGCCCGCACCAGCGAGAGGCGCTCCGCCACCTGCTGGCGGTTCACCCAGATGTCGGTGCCCCAGTCGAACTCCACGAACACGATCGACAACCCGACGCCGGAGACGGAACGCACGCGCGTCACACCCGGCATGCCGTTCATCGCCGTCTCGATCGGGTAGGAGACGAGAAGTTCGACCTCCTCCGGCGCCAGGCCCTCGGCCTCCGTCATCAGGGTGATGACCGGCTTGTTGAGGTCGGGAAAGACATCGACCGGCAGGCGCTGCAGCGTGAAGGCGCCATAGACCACGAGGATCGCGGCCGCCACCAAGACGAAGATCCGGTTTCGCAGGCTGGCCGTGACGAGGATATTGAACACGGCTAGCGAACCTGCGCGATCAGCCCGGCGCCACTGGTCACCACCCGCGCCCCGCGTTCCAGCCCGGCCGTGACCAGCACACGCTGGCCGTCGAGAGGCTGGACCCGAACGGGCCGCGGCAGGAAGCGCTCGGCGCTCGGCATCTCATAGACCACCTGGCCGCCCTCGGGGTTGCGCACCACCGCCTCGGCCGGCAGCACGATGCCGGCGGCACGGCGCGGCGTCTCCACCAGAACCGTCACGGGCTGCCCCACGGCCAACCCAGGGGCACCCGCCTCGATGCGGAAATGCAGGGGCAGACCCTGCTGGCGCAGCGTCATGCCACGGCCCACGAAGCCGAGCCGCAGCGCCTGGCCGCCCGCTGTCATGGCGGATGCGGCCGAGACATCGGCCACGGCGGCGGGGTCGAACGCGATGGCCTCGACCCAGAGCCGGGCGGGATCGACGATGTCGAACAGCGCCTCCTGCGCCTGGATCACCTGGCCGGCGGCGACGCGCACCACGCTGATCAGGCCGGCCGAGGGTGCCACGATCGGCTCGCGCCCCGTCACCGCCGGCAGGTTCGCGGCACGGCGCTGACGCAGGCCTTCGAGGTCGGCGCGGGCATCGCCGATCTCCCGCTCTGCGACGGTACCGGTCAGCGCCGTCAGGCGGCGAACCCGTGCCTCGCCGATCACTATCAGGGCATCGAGTTCGGCGATGCTGGCGCGCACGCCGACGCGGTCCTGCGCCGCCAGGATCGGCACGACGTACCCGAGCACCTCGCCGCGCGACACGCGCTGGCCCAGCTCCGGGAAACCACCTTCGGGTGGCTCGATGCGTCCTGCTTCGGAGGCCTGCACGCGACCGGAGGCGTTGGGGTCCGCCACAACCTGTCCGGTCAGGCGGATGGTGACCGAGGCCTCGCCCAACTCGGCCGGGCCGGTCCGCAGGCCCAGCAGGCGCTGTGAGGGTTTGGGCACGAAGATGCTGCCATCCGGCTGGCGGCGCGGCGCGTCCAGGGGCTGCGCCCAGGACGTCACGGGCAGGATCAGGATTGCGGCCAGGGCCAGCACGGCCGGCGCAGCGGCCGCACGGTCCGGCAATGGCGCGCCGGATGGCAGGGCGTGGGGGCGCGTGCCGGTTGCCGGCGGCTCAGCGACAACCAGCGGCGGCAACCGTCGTGGAGCGGCGGCACGGCCGATAACGGCGCCAAGCAGCAGCAGGATGAACCCCGCCGCCCACAGGATGGGCTCGCGCAACGCCAGCCCGAGCAGGTCCGACGAAACTGGTGCTGCGGTCAGGGTGCCGGCGGCAGCGGGAATTTCAAGCATCGCCGGCAGCAGGTCCATCTCCTCTCCAGCGGTGATGGTGAAGACCAGGTTCCGTTGACCCGGTTGTTCCAGGGCGGGATTAGCCAGGACATAGACCGCCTCGCTGGCGCGCGTAGCCGTTCCGATATCCTCGCCGTCGAGGGTAACCTGCACCGTGGCGCCATCGATGGGCTCCGACGTCGCGTGCCGGTCGAGGTACAGCCAAAGCCGGCGGTCTGGACCCAGGACCGCCACGATCTCGAACAGATCGGAATGCGCCTCGGCACGCGGTGCCGCCGCCGCGGGCGGCGCGGGTTCGTCACCATGGGAATGGCCTTCGTGGCTGAGCGCAGGGCGGACGCCAGACGCGGCCAGCAGCGTGACGAGCAGCAAAGTACGAATCAGCACGCGCGCGCCCCTCAAATCCTGACCACTAAGGTCTCTATCTGGCGGCACGGGACGTCATGGGCGTTGCCCAATCATGACAAAACATTGCAGCGGAGGCGGCTAGCCCCCGGCGGCGGGTGACTCAGCCAGCCAGACCCGTTTCATGACAGCCGGAGAATGGAACCCAGTCCCACCGCTGCTCCACCGCACAATTCTTGTCTCCGCAAAGGCCTGCGGCCTTCAGCGGCTGCATCCGGCCTGGAGCGCGGGACGACCCTCCACAATGCGTCCAGAGGCGCAGGAGTCGACGGAGCCTGAGGGCGCGCGCTCGTTCCATCGTGGCATCGATCTCACCTGTGCGTGCCACCTGGCAATCGGCGGAGGTCGCTGGATCCCGCGCTTGGCTGCCGCGACGCGGATGCCCGTGACGTCCTTCGCCCAGTGCCAGCGTTGCGGCAGCGATCCTCGCAGGAGCACCGACCAGCACCGGGACGAGCACGCTCAGAACGCTTCCGACCCGGGCCCATGTCCGGCAAGAAGGTGAGCAGGCCGGTCGACATGATCACGCGCGAGCATCCCGCTTCTCCTTGCCGCGATTCGCCCCGCGCGCGGGCGCACCGGATGAATGATCGCCCGACGAGCCACGGGCCTGTGCCAGGCCATCCTGCGGGTCCGATGGTGTTTCGCTTCCACTCGCAGCGACGACGGTCGGTTTGCCGCCAGCGTCGGCCGGGGGGTCGACGGTCCGGCAGGTTGCATGCGTCGCCAGGAAGGCCTCGAGGTCACGCGGGATGACGCGCCACTCGCGCCCGAGATCAATCGCCCGGAGTTGCTGCAGCTTGATCCAGTGACGGACGCTGGCCTCCGACACCTGAACCAGGTCCGCAACCTCCTTCACGGTCAGGAATCGTCGCGTCAGCATCGCGCCACTCCGGTTTGCTGCCCTTCATGTCAGCACACTGCCTGGGAATCAAAAGCGCTCGCATTGACGTACATCAATGCCTGTTGAGCGTCATTGAGTGCAACTGAGCGTGGGCGGCTTGAAGGCTGCCCCGCAGATCTCCGCCTGCTGTGGGAGAGGGCAGCGACGGTCACGGGTAGCGCGGACGGCAGACCCTTCCGTCGCACCGACCCAGCCCGCCTCGCATGCAGGCCCGCCTTCATGCGGGTGCGCGCGAGGTCTGCGTCAATCCCGAGGAGAAGATGTCGTGGCCATTACGACGATCGCGTTGCATGTGGAGCCCGGCACGCTGGGAGCGGTGGACGCGGGCCTGGCTCTGCCACTGGCAATCGCCGAGGCCTACGCCGCGCACGTGACGGCCCTCGTGTTCGCGGCAGGCGCGTTTCGCGATGCATCCGGTGCGGACATGACATCCCTGACCGATCAGGACCTCATCGCCCGCGACGATGCGGTCACCCTGCACGTGCAGAAGGCCTTGCAGGCGCGGGACCTCCGGTTCGAGGTGCGCGGCCGCAGCAGCTTCGCCTACGGGGTCGGCGAAGTCCTCGCCGACCAGATGCGGGTCAGCGACCTCGGGATCATGTCATTCGGTCCGGGCGTCGATGTCGGCAAGCGTTTCGTCGCGTCCGGTGGCATCTTCTCCTCCGGCCGGCCGCTGCTGCTCGTGCCGCCCGGCCACGCCGCTGCCTCCCCTCCGTCGCGGATCGTCCTGGCCTGGGATGCTTCACCTGCGTCGGTGCGCGCGATCCATGGCGCGCTCCCGTTCATCAAGCGGGCGGGCGCCGTCACCGTCGTGAGTGTCACGGACGACAAGGAGTTCCGGCAGGGCCAGTCGGGCGCCGAGCTGGCGCATCTGCTGGCGCGCCACGGCGCGCACGCGGCCTTCCGCCCTGTCCAGCGGGGCCGCGGCGGTGTGGCGGGCGCCATGCTGGATGTCGTACGGGAGGTGCAGGCCGATATGATGGTGATGGGGGCTGTCCGCCACGCGCCGCTGCACAATCTGGTATTCGGCAGCGCGACGATGGACCTGCTCGACCAGGGCCCGACGCTGCCCACGCTGCTGGCCGCATAGGCTCGTCGGTCAGACACCCCGTTCGCTCGGTCGGCCCGGCGTCGTCTCGCCGAGCACCGGGCGGACGGCCAAGTACAAGGGACGGGCGCCGTGCAACCTGGTTCGAAGTCGGCAACGGAGCGCACGCCGCGCGGCGAGGATGGCGCGTGGCACGGCCTCGCCTCCGAAGACGTGATGCGGGGCGTTGGCGCGCAGCACGCAGGCCTGACCGGGGCCGAGGCCGCGCGACGGCTGGCGGCGCAAGGACCCAACCGCCTGCCCGAGGTGCAGGCACGCGGACCGTTCCTGCGGTTCCTGGCGCACTTCCACAACGTCCTGATCTACGTGCTTTTTGGCGCGGCCGTGGTGACGGCGGCCTTGCAGCACTGGGTCGATACCGCGGTGATCCTGGCTGTGGTGCTGGCCAATGCGGCCATCGGCTTCATCCAGGAGGGCAAGGCCGAGGCCGCGATGGCGGCGATCCGCCAGATGCTTGCCCCCCACGCCGCCGTGCTGCGCGACGGCCGGCGGGTGAGCGTGGACGGCGCGGACCTCGTGACCGGCGACATCGTGCTGCTCGAAGCGGGCGACAAGGTGCCCGCCGACCTGCGTGTGATCGAGGCACGCGGGCTTGCGGCGCAGGAGGCGATCCTCACGGGCGAATCGGTGCCGGTGGAGAAGACGGTCGAGCCGGTGCCCGCCGATGCGGCCCTGGGCGACCGTCGGTCCATGATGTGGTCCGGCACGCTGGTCACGCAGGGCACGGCGCGGGGCGTCGTGGTCGCGACCGGGGCCCGCACCGAGATCGGACGGATCGGCGGCCTTCTCGCTGATGTCGAACAACTGACGACGCCGCTCGTCGCGCAGATGAACCATTTCGCGCGCTGGCTGTCCTTCCTCATCCTCCTCGTCTCGGGCCTTCTGCTGCTCTACGGCTATTTCGTCGGGCACTACGCCTTCGGCGACCTGTTCATGACCATCGTCGGCCTCGCGGTCGCGGCCATCCCCGAAGGCCTGCCGGCGGTGATGACCATCACGCTCGCCATCGGCGTGCAGGCGATGGCGCGGCGCCATGCGATCGTCCGTCGCCTCCCGGCGATCGAGGCGATCGGCTCGGTCTCGGTCATCTGCACCGACAAGACCGGGACGCTGACGCGCAACGAGATGGTCGTGACGGACGCGGAGACGCCCGCCGCAGCCTTCGAGATCGGTGGAGACGGCTACGCGCCGGAAGGCCATGTTGCGCCGCCAGGCGATCTGTCCCGCCTGGCCCTTGCGGCGGCGCTGTGCAACGACGCCGCGCTGCACCGCGCGGACGGGCACTGGATGGTTGCGGGCGACCCGATGGAGGGAGCGCTGCTGGCCTTTGCCGGCAAGGTCGGCGGCGATCACGCGGCGCGGCGGGTCGACGCGGTCCCCTTCGACAGCCGCCATCGCTTCATGGCCGTCCTCACCGAGGGCGCGGCGGGCCGCCAGGTCCATGTGAAGGGCGCGCCGGAACGGGTCCTGCGGATGTGTGCTGGCATCGACTACGGGCATTGGCATGACCGGGCCGACGCGATGGCACGGCGTGGCCTGCGTGTCCTGGCGCTGGCGGAGCGGCCCGAGGCGGGCGAGCGCATCGACGCCGCCGTGCTGGAGGGGGGGCTCACCTTTCTCGGCCTCGTCGGGCTGATCGACCCGCCCCGGGCGGAGGCCATCGCCGCCGTGGCGGAATGCCGGGCGGCGGGGATCGGGGTCAAGATGATCACCGGCGACCATGCCGGCACCGCCACCGCCATTGCCGCGCAGATCGGGCTCGAACACACCGACCGCGTGCTGACCGGGGCCGATCTGGACAAGCTGGACGCGGCGCAGCTCGCGCGCGAGGTGGTCCCGGTCGACGTCTTTGCCCGCACCAGCCCGGAACATAAGTTGCGCCTGGTGACCGCGCTGCAGGCCAATGGCCTGACGGTCGCGATGACCGGCGACGGGGTGAACGACGCGCCGGCGCTCAAGCGCGCCGATGCTGGCATCGCCATGGGCCTGAAGGGATCGGAGGCGGCGAAGGAGGCCGCCGATCTCGTGCTCGCGGACGACAACTTCGCGTCCATCGCGGCCGCCGTGCGCGAGGGGCGGACGGTCTACGACAACCTCAAGAAAGTGATCAGCTGGACCCTGCCCACCAATGCGGGCGAAGCCATGGTGATCGCCCTGGCGCTGCTGGCGGGACTGGCCCTGCCGGTGACGGCTGTGCAGATCCTTTGGATCAACCTGATCACGGCGATCACCCTGGGCCTGGCCTTGGCATTCGAGCCGACCGAGGCGGGTACCATGGCCCGTCCGCCACGTCCGCGCGACGCGCCGATCCTGTCGGGCGAACTCGTCTGGCACGTGGTGATGGTGGCGATCCTGTTCCTCACCGCGGTCTTCGGCGTCTTCAGCTATGCGATCGACCGGGGGTACCCGCTGCCGCTGGCGCAGACGATGGCGATGAACACGCTGGTGGTGCTGGAGATCTTCCACCTCTTTTTCATCCGCAACATCCACGGCACGTCGCTGACCTGGGACGCCGTGAAGGGTACGAAGGTTGTCTGGACCGTGGTCATCATCATTACCGCCGCGCAGTTCGCCGTCACCTACCTGCCACCGCTCCAGGCGCTGTTGGGAACCGAACCCGTCCCGCTGGCCGATGGCCTGCTGATCGTCGCGGTGGGTGCCGCCTTCTTCGCCGTGATCGAGATCGAAAAGCAGATTAGGCTAGGGTTGAGGGGGCAAACTCACGGCAGTTCGCGGGGTGGCCGACCTGGCGCAGGTCATTGACGCGACGGTGCGTCGTCCCCGGATCACGGATGATGGCCCGCGCGCCATTGATGGCGGCCGGGAGTTCCCCGTCGTCATGCTGTGCAGGGAGTCATTCGCCGCGGTTCCGCTGCGCCACGACGGGGCGTGCGCATTTCCGGCCCTCCCGTGCAACTTCACCTCCCGCTGAATGTTGCAACGCAGCATCGCCGAATTGCCCGGCCCCTTCCGAAGAAGGCGTTTCCATGACACTCGCAAAGACGACGTCGCGCGCGCCTGCGAGCAGGCGGTCACCGTGAAATCCCGGTCGCCCGGCGGGCAGGGCAGCCGTCCCGATGTCCCTCGGTCTGCAAGGGGGCGGATCGCTGGGCGCCTTCGCCTGGGGCGTCCTCGACCAGCTGCTCGATACGCCGAGATTGACGTTCAGAATGGTCAGTGGAGCCAGCGCCGGGGCAATGAACGCCGCCCTGTTGGCCCAGGGGCTGAGCACCGGCGGCCCTGCGGAAGCGCGCCGTCTCCTCGAGGCCTTCTGGAGGCGTGTCGCTGTCGCCGCGGGTTCGCCCGACACCGCCGCGACACCCTGGCTGTTCCCCCTCGTTGGATTGCTTGCGCCGATGGTGAACGCGATGCGATCGAACGCGCATGTCTATTCGCAGCCGCAGATCAATCCGCTGGGCCACAATCCTCTTTCGCGCATTCTCGATGGATTGCTCGATCCCACCGCCTTCGGTCGTCCCCAGGGGCCCACGCTGTTCGTGGCGGCCACACGCGCCCGCACGGGCGAACCGCGCCTGTTCCGCGATTCCGAGGTGACCGCGCAGGTGCTTCTCGCCTCCGCCTGCCTGCCCCAGTTGTTCGCGTCTGTTGATATCGACGGCGAGCCGTATTGGGATGGCGGGTACTCCAGCAATCCTCCCCTGCGCGCGATGATCGAGGCCGGTGGCCCGGCTGATCTGCTCGTGGTGCGCACCAGTCCGATCGAGCGCCCGGAACCGCCGCCTACGGATGCTGCCGGCCTGCTGGACCGCACCAACGAACTCAGCTTTGGCGCAGCCCTGCGGCATGAGCTGCGCTCGCTGGCCTTTGCCCAGCGGGTGCTGGCAAGTCAGCAGAAATCGCGGGGCGTGCTCGCGCGCCTGCGGGACACTCGCGTGCATATGATCGGCGCGGAGGAAGAGTTCCGTGCCCTGAAGGGCGGCAGCCGACAGGATCCGAGCTGGGCGTTCCTGCAGGACATGAGAAGCCTGGGGCATCGCGCGGCGGAAACCTGGCTGACGAACAATCTCGCCTCGGTTGGCGCGCGATCGACATTCCAGTTGAAGGAGCCGGCTCAACCTGGCTTATCGGCATGATGGGACCGGAGTTCCGGTACGCGTCGGCGGCTGGGCCGGCGTCAGCAGCGCAGTAGAACGGTCGCGCCATCGGTATTGCCGGTACTGGGACCGGCAACGAGCCGACAGACCCGGTCCCCTCCCACAATGACGGCGAATGCGGCGCTGGGACGGGCCCGCTGCGGGCACCTTGCGGACATGCCGGCAGGGGCAGGACGCTCACATCCGCAGGTTGGCGCCAGGCGCCCGTTCACCGACGACAGACGCACTCGTGATGCGCCGGGCGCCCGCGGCCAAGCTTGCAAAGCTCACGGCGCGGCGAGGCTCCGCTGCAACCGCGTGATGGCGCCCGGCAGGCCGCGCACCCTCAGCACCCGGCCAGTCTCGTTGTACTCCTCGGACAACACCCGCGCGCTGTCATAGACTTCGCCGAGCAGCCCCTGCTTCGCGTAGGGCAGCACCAGCACGTCCTCCACCATCGCCGCCTCGAAGAACGCGATGATGGTATCGCGCAGCGCGCTCACGTCTTCCGGCGCGTGGGCCGAGAGCATGATCGCGTCGGGATGCTTCTCGGTCAGCGCGGCGCGCCCGGCTGCGTCCACCCGGTCCATCTTGTTCAACACCAATCGCGACGGCACGGCGTCGGCGCCGATGTCCCGCAGAACGCTGCGGCTGACCTCAAGCTGCGCCTCGTAGGTCGGGTCCGACGCGTCCACCACGAAGAGCAACAGCGACGCCTCCAGCGCCTCCGCCAGCGTTGAGCGGAAGGAGGCCACGAGATCATGCGGCAGCTGCTTGATGAAGCCGACGGTGTCGGACACGAGCACGCGCGGCCGCGTCTCCGGCTGCAGGACGCGCACCGTGGTGTCGAGGGTGGCGAACAGCTTGTCCTCCACCAGCACCTGGCTGCCGGTCAGCGCACGCATCAGCGAGGATTTGCCGGCATTCGTGTAGCCGACCAGCGCCACCCGCAGCTGGTCCCGCCGGCCGGTGCGACGGTTGTCGCTGTCGCGCTGGACTGCTTCCAGCTGCTCCTTCAGCTCCGAGATCCGGTCGCGGATCTTGCGACGGTCAAGGTCGAGGGTGCTCTCGCCCGCACCCGGCCCCTGCTGCCGCCCGCCACCGCCGGAGGATTCGCGCAGGCGGGGGGCGACATACTTCAGCCGCGCCATCTCCACCTGCAGCTTCGCCTCGCGTGTGTTGGCGTGGCGGTGAAAGATCTCGACGATCACGCCTGTGCGGTCGAGCACCTCGGCGCCGGTCGCCCGTTCGAGGTTGCGGATCTGGCTGGGCGAGAGCTCGTGGTCGACGATCACGAAGTCGGGCTTGCGGCCGGCGCCTTCTTCCGGCTCGGCCCGGGGCGCGGCTTCGGCGGCACCGTCGAAGCGCTGCCGTGCCTTCGACCTGGGCGGAGGCGCCATCGAGCCGACCACGCCGGTGCCGCCCGTGAGCGCTGCCAGCTCCGCGAGCTTGCCGCTGCCCAGCAGCGACCCGGCGCCGGTGCCGTCGCGCCGTTGTGACACCGTGCCCACCACCTCGTAGCCGAGCGTCTTCACGAGGCGCGCCAGCTCCTCGAGACTGGCCGCGTGCGCGACGTCGTCGACTTCCGGCGTCTGAATGCCAACAAGGACTGCGAGAGGAATCGGCGGCTTGGTCTCCATGGCGGCTGGGTAGCACGGATCGCGCCGAAGCCTTGAACGCCCCGGTCGATCTCCTGCCTTTCCGCCCTCCGAACGGTTGGCAAGCGCATCGGGGGACGACGCAGGCGCGCAGTCGAGGGCAACGCTCGGACAAGAAGGAAGGCGGCGGCTGCCGCAGCCCGTGATGCTCAGCCGGCTGGCGGCCAGACTTGTCGCGACCCAGTCAAGGACCACCGGAGGTGCTGGCATCCGGAGCGAGCAGGTTGTTCTCGCCGCCAGGCAAGTCGGCAGCCTTCGCCTGGCGCTTCAGTTCGGGCTGCTCCGACCTGAGGTCGCCTTCACCCGCAGAAACGACTTCCGCCTCGGCGTGGTCCTCAGCCTTCATCGCAGCGACCTGGCGCCATGGGGCGTCCGCGGCGGCGCCCGCCTCGGTGGGAGCACGGCGTAGCGGGACGCCTTCGGGGAAGATGATCTCGCGCGCCGCGTCGGGCATCGACACGCCGGCATCCTGGAGCGCCCGCTTGACCTGTCGCATCAAGGACGATCGAACCTTGAAGATCGAATAGGCTTTGCCGTCGAACCAGAACTGTACCCGGATATTGACCGTCGATGCGCCGAGTTCGTCGACAATGGCAGCCGGCTCCGGGGTTGCGAGGACGGCGGGATGCGCGCGCAGGGCGCCGAGCATCACATCCTGCGCCTTCACGATGGAATCGCTGTAGCCGATGCCGACGGAGAACTCGGCCCGCCGGGCGGGATTGCTCGAGAAGTTCGTGACGACGCTCTTGAACACGACGGAATTCGGGATCAGCACGTGGTTGCCATCCAGCGTCAGCAGGATCGTGGTGCGCATGTTGAGGTTCTGCACGATGCCCTGATGCTCGCCGACCTGGATCCAGTCGCCGGTCCGGAAGGGGTTGCGGACGCTCAACAGAATGCTGGCCAGCGAATTCTCGGCGATCTCGCGGAAGGCAAGGCCGACCACGATGCCGACGAGGCCGGTGCCGCCAAGAACCGTGACGGCCAGCCGCGTCAGGCCCGCGAGCTGGAGCACAAGATAGACACCGATCAGGATGACCGGCAGCGCGAGGGCGCGCGCCGCGATGTTCACGAGGAGCGGCGACGTCAGGCGCCGTCGCAGCGCATGGCGCGTCAGCCTCGCCGCGACGCGCGACAACAGCCAGAAGACCAGAAGAATGATCAGGGAGACGACGACCAGCGGCGCCAGCCATTGCGCGCGATCGACCAGCCGTCCGAGTTCTCGCCAGGTCGGGGTGAAGTCCCAGCTGATCGTCGGCTGCACGTCGATGCGGTTGACCACGGCAACCACGTCCTGCGTGCGCAGCGCAAGCTGCTGTGCCCATTCACGCCGATCATCCGTCTCGGTCCGTCCGTCGATGAACACAATTCCCTCGCGCACGGACACCGAGAGGGGTTCGAACCAGCCGCTGGCCAACAGGATGCGCTCGAGACGATCGGCGATCTGCGCGTCGCGTGCATTGGGCGCGACAGCGATCTCTCTGACCGAACCAGCCGCCGGCGCCTCTCCTCCCGCGGGGGCTGGCTGGGCCCGCAAGGGCGCGCCGGCAAGACAGAAAACGAACGCCAACAGCATTGCGAGACGTCGGTATGAACCGCATCGACGCTTGTGGACGGGCACCGGAAGCCAGCCCCCCGGCCAGGATCGAGCGTGGCCATCGGCGTGGTGCGGGCGGATCAACGGTGAGACCCCAGAACCGCGACGTAGCGGGCTTCCATGGCAGCGACGTCGGCGGGGTTCTCGATCCCCAGGCTTCCGGCCGATACGGCCAGCCGTGCGTGACGGTGCAGTTCCGTCCGGCGCTCCGCGCAGGTCTCGACCGCGATCACACGCCCGAGCGTCTCCAGCAGGCGGATGATCACCGCTGGTGATCCCGCGGCGCTCTGTCGGATCATGTGGAACATCGCGTCGCAGAGACCCGCGTAGTCCGTCACTTCGCGATAGAGAACCACCTTGCCGGCGCGCTCGAGGGTGGGGTTCGGAAGGCGGCGCGGCGCGACCTCGCAGAGAGCCGCACCCAGCCGGTCGAGAACGGCGATGGCTGTAAACGGGTCGTTGATTCCGGGCGAAAGCGCACGCAAGGCAATCTCGACCAGTTGTCGCACCGAGAACTCCAGGTCTTGCGTCGCTGCTTGCCTGGGACCGAGCGAAAAGGCGGCGCGCACCGCTGCTTCGGCATCTCCGCATGGCCCTCCGTCGATCACCTCCGCCATGGGCGCCCCGGGGAACAGGAAATCGCCAGGGCGCACCAGCAGCACCACGGTCGCGCTCGCCTGCTCGGCCCAGTCGGCCAAGCCGTCGTGATCGATGGCACGGAGGTAGCCGCGGGCTTCAAACGCGACTGGACGGCCGCGCGGTGGCTCGGAGCCGGCGACAACACCAGGTGGTCCCCGGTCAAGGCGGGCGACCGCCGCGGAGAGCTCGCCATGCACCCCGTCGATGACGACTTCGACATTGATGCCGGTGGCCACGTGGTGCACGAACCACACAAGGGTTGCGACGCAGAGCAGCGCCAGGACCAGCGCGCACGTGACCCCCAGGTGCGGTACGAACGGCACCTCGTCGACGGAGCGGACGGTACGCAGCACGACCAACGCGTAGGCGAAGGTCCCGAGGAAGATGCCGAGGGCGTATTGGTTGCCGCTGTCGCGCACGAAGTTGCGCAGCAGCCGCGGCCCCATTTGGCCGGAGGCGAGCGACAGCGCGGCGACAGTGATCGAGAAGGTGGTACCAGCGACACCGATTGTGGATGAGGCGACTGCGCTCAGGAGGGCCCGCGCGCCCGCCTCACCGCCGGTGTAGATCCAGTCATCCAGCACCCCGGGTAGCCTGGTGCCGGACTGCTCGGCCAGGATCACTGCCTGCGCCAGCAGGATGCCGCCGAGCACCAGCATGGCTGGCCGGATCCAGAAGATGTCTCCGATTGCCTCCAGCCATTCCCTCAGCCGGCTGGTCACCGCGGGTCTCCGGACAGGTGTCGTTGCTTGGCGCGCAAGGCCTGGCAGCAATCCCGTGCGGCAACACGCATTGGGGGTCGCGCCAAGTGTCGGTGAACGTGGAAAGCCATAGAAGCGTGCTGTCGCGCTTTCTGCCTGGAAGCGGCCCCAGGCCGCGTTCCGCGATGGCTCGGCAGCGCGTTGCATGCAACTGCACAGCCCGTCGCCGTAGGTGCGTACATGCCCCTGCAACGCCCAGGCTGGTGCGGATGCGACCGGATCGCCGCGCTGTTCTCAGGTCTTCTGCCGCGCCCGTGTCGCGGAGGCTTCCGCAACAGGCTTGCCCAGCGGCGATTTCGCCTGTTCGTCGTCGGTGTTCACCGGCGGAGGCGGGAAGCCGCCGCGCGGTTCCGGATCCGCGACATACTCGAACGCCTTGCCGTCATGCATCTCCCCGTCATTCCAGGGTCCGCGGAAGTCCTGGCCGCTCGACAGGTTGAAGACGATGTTGACGGTTTCGTCCGGCTCGACGGTTCCGAACATGGGGTCGTCGAGCTTGCCCATGGCGTCCAGCGCCTTCATGAACATCTGCGCATGCGTGATTTCGCGCGTCAGCAGATGCACGAGCACCTTGCGGGTCCCTTCGTCCTCGCAGCGCTTGATCAGCGCCTCATAGGTCTGCCGGGCGCCGGCCTCGGCGGAAATATTCGCTCGCAGGTCGCGCACGACGTTGCCGCCTTCCTGCACGTAGGTGGCAGTCCAGGCGCAGCCGTGGCTGTCCACGAGATGCGGACCGATGCCCTTCATCTGGAACAACGGCGCCTCGTAGACCGCGGTCTGATCGAGCTTGGCGGTGTGCTGCACGATCAGTTTTCCAACCATTTCCAGATGGCTGAATTCCTCGATCGCGATGTCCTGCAGCATGTCGCGGATCGAGGCATCCGTGACGTGAAACGCCTGGACCCAGTACTGCAACGCCGCCGTGAGTTCGCCGGTGGCGCCACCGAACTGCTCGAGGAGGTATTGACCGAACCGCGCATCGGGCGTGCCCACGGTGACGGGCACGATGGTTTCTTTACGGTGCAGAAACATGGAACTCTCCTGACGTTCGCCAGCACATTGGCTTGGACCCTGACGCTTCCGTTCGACGCCGCCGGGCTGTCGTATGACGAGGGTGTTTTTTTCCCGGCGTGTTCGACGCGGCGTTCAGGACACAGAACGTCGTGGGGATGCGAAAGTTCCGGCCGACTGCCGGCCGCCGGCACATTTGGCGGCCATTGCGGTGGGCCGCGGAATCGCGGCGCGCCGGGCGCCCCCGATCAGCGCCGCCAGGCCTGCGTCGCGCGTCCCAGCAGCGCGCCGAGCGCCAATTGCCCGAGCTTCGCCGTGATGGTGATGGACAGGATCACCACCCCCATCGCCGCTGCCGCGCTCGCCTGGCCGGCCTCGTCCATGTGCACCATGGCAACCGACGCCGGCTTGGTATCGGGGCCATAGAGGAAGATCACCGCGCTGACCGTCGTCATGGCATTGACGAACATGTAGACCGCGATCTCGAGGATCGCGGGCAGGCACATCGGCACCGTGACGCGCCCGAAGGTGACCCAGACCGGCACGCGCAGCGACGCGCCGACCGATTCGAATTCGGGGTCGAGCTGGCGGATCGCCGTGACGGCCGTGAGATGCCCCACCGTGTAGAAGTGTACGACGGAGTTCAGCACCAGGATGGCCAGCGTGCCGTACAGGAAGCCCAGCGGATTGGCCGGGTGGTTGAAGAACAACACGTAGGCGAGGCCGAGCACGAGCCCGGGAACCGCGAGCGGGATCGCCGCCGCGAAGCGCCCGATGGCGGGCAGCGGCCCCTGCTGCGGGCCGCGGTCCAGCACATAGGCGACCACGAAGACCACCACGGTGCCGATCACCGCCGCCAGCGCCGCCATGCGAACCGACAGCCACACCGCCTGCCAGCCGGCAGCGTCGAAGCGCGAGAAATCGTAGTGGTCGAGCGTGAGGGACAGGTTGTAGGGCCAGAAGCGGACCAGTGAGCCCCAGGCGGCGACGCCGACGATGCCGACCAGCAGCGCCGCGACCAGCACGCAGAATACCAGCAGCGGCCGGTCGCGCGCCGCACGCGGGGTGGGCCGCAGCGGCACGGCGCGCCCGCTCATGGTCGCGGTGCGCTGCCGGCTGGCCCAGCGATCGAGCAGGAAGGCGAGGACGGCGGGCAGCAGCAGCACCAGGCCCACCACCGCACCCATGTTGAAGTTCTGCAGCCCGACCACCTGCTTGTAGACATCGGTGGCGAGTACCGGGAACTGCCCGCCGATCACCTTCGGGATGCCGAAATCGGTCACCACCAGCGTGAAGACGACCACGCCGGCGGAGACCAGCCCATAGCGCGCACCAGGCAGCGTCACGGTCCAGAAGATGCGCAGGCGTGACGCCCTGAGGGCCGCCGCGGCTTCGTACAACCGCGCATCGGCGGTCGCGAGCGCGACCGACAGGATCAGCGCCGCCGAGGGAAAGCAGTAGAAGACCTGCGCCGTGACGATGCCGGTCGGCCCGTAGATGCTGCCGCCCATCAGCAGCCCGCGCAGCATGCCCTGGTTGCCGAACAGATAGATCAGCGCGAGTGCCGGCAGCAGCGAGGGTGCGAGCAGCGGCAGCATCATCACCGCGCGGAACAGCGGTTTCGCCGGCAGGCAGGCGCGCGTCAGCGCATAGGCATAGGCGAAGGCGAGGGGCACCACGATCACCGCAGTGACCGCCCCGGTCCACAGGCTGTTCCACGCCGCGGCGAGCAGTGCGGGCGTGGTGGCGTAGATGCGGAAATTCTCGAACCCCGCAAAGCCGCCCTGCGGCGTTTCGAATGCGCGCAGCAGCAGCGTGCCCAGCGGCAGCGCCAGGAAGCACAGCAGGAACGCCAGCGCGAGCCATAGCCCCCAGCGCATCACGCGCTGGTCGACCGACAGGCACGGGCGCGGCGCTGCGCCGGCCAGCACCGCGTCAGACATCGTCGGGGAAGACCATCACGCGCTCGGGCGGCAGCGTGGCGGCCAGCGCGATGCCGGGCGCGGCCTCCAGCGCGGCGAGCTCGGCGGGCGCCACCGCGGCCAGCAGCCGCAGCGGCCCCGCCTCGAGCGAAATCCGGCAGACAGAGCCGAGGAATTCGAGCCCGGTGACGACCGCAGGCAGCGCGCCGGGTGGGGCGGCTTCCCGCCGGTCCAGCCGGACGTGCTCGGGGCGGATGTAGCAGGTGATGCGCGCCCCATAGAGCAGCGACTGCGCCGCCGCGGCGTGCAGGCGCTGCCCCGCCGCGACGACCATGCCGGAGGGCGAATCCACCACCGCCTCGAAGCGGCTGGAATGGCCGATGAAGCCGGCGACGAAGCGGGTCGCCGGCGTGTCATAGACCTGCGCCGGCGTGCCGATCTGCTCGATACGGCCGTTGCTCATGACGACGATGCGGTCGGAGACGCCCATGGCCTCCTCCTGGTCGTGCGTGACCATCACCGTCGTCACGCCGAGCCGTTGCTGGAGCGAGCGGATCTCCTGCCGAAGATGCTGGCGCACGATGGCATCGAGGGCCGAGAGCGGTTCATCCAGCAGCAGAAGCCCGGGTTCGTTCGCCAGCGCGCGCGCCAGCGCCACGCGCTGCTGCTGCCCGCCCGAAAGCTGCGCCGGGTACTTCGCACCTTGGTCGCCCAGCCCGACGATGCCGAGCAATTCCACCACGCGCTCCCGCACCCGCGCCCTGGGCCAGGCCGTTCCGCGCAGCCCATAGGCCACGTTGGCGTTCACGGTCAGGTTGGGGAACAGCGCGTAGGACTGGAAGACGATCCCGAAGTCGCGCTCGGCTGGCGGCAGGTGCGTGATGTCCCGCCCTTCCTGCAGGATCCGCCCGGTGGTGGGCGGATCGAGCCCGGCGATGCCGCGCAGCAGCGTGGTCTTGCCGCAGCCGGAGGGGCCGAGGAAGGTGACGAACTCTCCCGTCGCCACCTCCAGGTTCACGCGGCGCAGCGCGACGAAGGTGCCGAACTGCTTGCCGACCTCCTCGACGCGCAGATACGCCTCGGCCGGACGGCTGGATGCTGCCGCCGAGGCGTAGTCGGTCGCGATCCCCGGCTGTGAGGCACTCACGATGGGCACGTCAGTTGCGCGGCGCGGACTTGCCGTCGAAGCGGCCCGCCCATTCGCGCAGCAGGCGGTCGCGCTGCGTCGCGATCGTGCGGAAATCCGCGCTGACCAGGCGCTCGGCGAAGTCGGCCGGGTAGTTGCGCACCGTCGGCTCGACGCCAGGCAGCGCGAGCAGCGCGTAGTAGCGGCCGTACAGTTCCATCGCGGGGCGCGACACGGCAAAATCCGCGAGCCGGCGCGCCGCCGCCTGGTTGCGCGTGCCGCGCAGGATGGCGGTTGCTTCCAGGTCGTAGCCGACGCCATCGGCGGGGACGATGATCTCGATCGGCGCACCCTGGTTCCGCAGCGCGACCGAGCGCATGTCGAAGGAGATGCCGACGCCGTATTCGCCGCGCGCGGCGTTGTTGCACGGCGCGCTGCCCGAATGCGTGTACTGCTGGATGTTGTCGTGCAGCCGGGTCATGAAGTCCCACGCGCCGGCTTCGCCGCGCGAGCCGATCCAGCCCGCCATGGTCAGGAAGCCGGTGCCGGAGGAATTCGGGTTCGGCATCACGACCTGGCCGCGGAAGGCAGGGTTCAGCAGGTCGTCCCACCGCGTGGGCCGCGGCAGGTTGCGCTGCTGTGCGACCACGGTGTTGAAGCAGATGGCCGAGACGAAGGCATCCATGCCCGTCCATGTCATCGGGCTGCGGTCGGAGCGCATGTTCGCGCGCAGTGCCTCGGCACCGGCCGGGGTATAGGGCTCGAGCATGTCGAGCGCTTCCATCTGCAGCAGCGAGAATACCGAGAGGCCCCAGACCACGTCGGCGCGCGGGTTCTGCCGCTCGGCGATCAGGCGCGCGGTGATGATGCCGGTGGAATCGCGCACCCAGGCGATCTCGATGTCGCGCAGCGCGGCCTCCGCGGCCTGCTTGAACGGGGCGAGCTGCTCGTTCTCGAGCGCGGTGTACACGGTCAGACGGGTGCGCTGCTGCGCCTCGGCCGCGGGGGCAAGACCGAAAAGGGCACAGGCGAGAAGGGCAAGGCGGCGCATGGCGGATCTCCGTCGGGGTCGGCCGGTGCCTAGCGCGCCGCCCGCGTCAGCCATGTGACGGAAAGATTGCTGTTCCGTGTCAGGGCGCTTCCGTCATGCCCGGCCGCTCGCCGGCCGCGAGCCTTGCGTCGATCTGCGCAACCGCCTCGGGAAGATCGGCCACGGAATCGATCACCAGATGCGCGCCGGCACGCTGAAGCTGTTCGGCGGCGTCGCGGTGCAGCGCCGCGCGCGCCCCTGGTTCAAGCGTGGCGAGTTCGTCCGCGGCCAGCCCGGCGATGTTGCCGGTCAGCGCCACGCCCACGGCCCAGCAGCCGGCCGCGCGCGCCTCCCCGATGCCGGGCGGGGTGTCGTCGAACTTCACCACGCGGCTGGCCGGCCAGACGCCCATCGCCGCCATGGCGTGCCACATCTGCAAGGGTGCCGGGCGTCCAGCCGCGAGGTCCCCGGCGCAGACGGTCACCTCCGGCACGAAGCCCTGCACGGCGGCGAGCGGCGCGAGGCGATCCATGATCGGCCGCGTATACCCTGTGGTGGAGCCGATGCGGATGCCGCGCGCGGCGCACCAGGCGAGCGCCTCCCGCGCTCCGGGAATCAGGGCGCTGTGCGCCTCGACCGCGGCGATGTTGAGCGGTTCGAACACGGCGAAGATGCTGTCGATCGCCGCGTCGTCGAAATCGCGCCCGTGCCTGGCGCGCCAGGCAGCGGCGACGGCCGGCGCGGTGCCCACCTGGCGGATGTGGTCGCGCTTGGCCATGCCCATGGGCCCGCGCGCGTCGGCGATGGTGATGCGCACGCCGTGCTGCGCGAAGGCTTCCACGAAGGCGCCCATCGGCGCGCGCGATCCGTGGTCGACCACGGTGCCCGCCCAGTCGAAGACGACGGCCTGGATGGATGCGGTCATGGGTTTGCCTCAAGGTCGGCCAGCACTTCCTCGGCCAGACCGAAGGCGGTGCTGGCGCCGGTGCCGGAGGTGACGGAAACCAGCCGCACGCCGGGGGCGACGGCTTCGATGAAGGCGTCCTCCGTGCCCGAAGGATACAGGCCGGTCCAGCGTTCGGTCACGCGCGGCGCCGGCAGGTCGAGCACGGCCTGGGCCTCGCGCAGGATCAGCGCATCGACGTGCGCTGGCTGGAAGGGATCGGGGGTGGGGCCGTAGTGGTGGCTGTCGCCGACCACGAGTGTGCCGTCCGCGCCCTGCACGACAATCAGGTGTACGCCGTGTTCGAGTTCCGCCGGCTGCTCGGCCGCCAGGCGCGACCGCAGCGCCGGCAGCGATGGGCAGTCCGCGTAGCCGCGATAGCGGTGCAGGCCGATGTCGCTCATCACCGCCGCCGGGAGCCGCCAGCCCGGGTCGGCCAGCCGCAGCATGTGCAGCTTGCACAGCGTGACCGAACGACGGGCGAAGGCGTCGGGAAACAGCGTCGCGATGTCCGCCCCCGGGCAGACCACGATTTGCGGTGCCCGGAACGTGCCGGCCGTGGTGACGACGGCCGCCGGCGCCACCTCGTGCACGGCGACGCCGCGGCGGAACGCCACGCCAAGGCTATTTTCCAGCCAGGCCGCCAGGCGCGGGATCGCGTCGCGGCTTTCGACACGCAGTTCGTGGGGGCTGTGCAGCGCCGCAACCAGGCCCGCCGCGCGCAGCGGCCGCGCCTCGGATGCGAGCTCGGCGCCGCTGAGGATGCGGCAGCCGTCGCCCATCGGGCCAGCGGCGAATTCCTCGATGACGGAGAGCGCCTCCGGCCGCCGCGCGGCCATCAGCAATCCGCGGTGATGGATCGCGATGCCGGCCAGGGGCGCGACCTCGGCCCAGATGTCGCGCGCCCGGCGCGCCCGGCGCCAGGTCGCCCCGGCGGATTGGCCCGTGACGGTGACGAAGCCGAAATTGCGGATCGAGGCGCCATTCGCCTGTGCGTCACGATCGAGCACCAGCACGCGCCTTCCCGCGCGCGCCGCATGCAGGGCGTGCGCCAGGCCGACGATACCGGCCCCGACGACGATGACGTCATGCGTGTGCAACGGAAATGCCCTGTCGAATGCGTGCGCGCATGGACAGGTGCACGAAGTGCGACCTGGATGGCAAGACGGCGTTGATGATGGTTCTGCGCGTGCCTGCCGGGCGTGATCACGCGGTCCGACCGCCTGCGTTGAAGTCAGCGTGGACCGCCGGGCAGGCAGGCAGGCCGCAGGCGGGGCGTCGTTGCACCGACCGAGGGCGCGCTGCCGCCGAACGGCGCTCAGCGCATGGCGCAGGCCAGGGCCGGTGTCATGGCCGGTACCGATGCCAGGGCGGGCTGGCGCAGCAACTCCTGCCGAACGTGCCGCAGAACCGGCCCGGCCGCGATATCGGCCTCGGTCTCGAAAAGGCGCCTGGCTCGCAGCCACGACCCGAGGCGCAGGCTGGAGGTTACCGCCACGAGCACCGGCGCCAGCACCAGGCCTACAAGGACCGGCCACATCCACAGGCACAGCATAGGGTCGATCGACAGCGCCGCGGCGGTGAGCGCGAGCCCCAGCAGGACCTGGGCCCAGGTGGCACGGATCGCGTCGCTGAGGCGGGCGCCGCCGCCGGTCCTGCGCTGCGCGCCCCAGCCGCCATCCACGCCGCGCAGCACGCCGATCCATTGCGCCGACTGCGTCAGCATCGTGATCGGCGAGAGCAGCGCGGAGACCAGGATCTCGATCGCCGCGCCGGCCAGGAAGCGCAGCGTGCCCGGCGTGCCGCGCCGATACGGTGCGCGCAGCAGCGCCAGCGCCAGGCCGATGATCTTGGGCGCCAGCAGCAGGAGCATGGTGCCCGCCAGCACCCACACCGCGCGTTCGCCGTCGAAGACCGGCCATTGCGGGAACAGCGAATGCGTGTCGGGGAAGTAGATCGGGCGCAGCAGCCGTGCCTGCGCCGTCGCCACCAGGCCGAGCAGCAGGAACAGCAGCCAGAGAGGGGCGCTGGCATAGGCCGCGATGCCGGAGACCATGTGCAGCCGGCTCATCGGATGCAGGCCGCGCGCGGCCACCACCGTGGCGTGCTGCAGATTGCCCTGGAACCAGCGCCGGTCGCGCTGCGCCATGTCGGCCAGGGTGGGCGGGCCGCGTTCGTGGCTGCCAGCCAGGGCAGGCACCAGGCGCACGGACCATCCGGCACGCCGCAGCAGCGCGGCCTCGACGAAATCGTGGCTGAGGATCTCGCCGCCGAACGGCCTGCGCCCGGGAAGAACCGGCAGTCCGGCGGCCGCGGCGAAGGCCGCGGTCCGGATCAGCGCGTTGTGGCCCCAGTAATTGCTCTCGTCGCCATGCCACCAGGCCACGCCGTGCGCCAGCACCGGCCCATACACCACGCTGGCGAATTGCTGGAGCTGCGCGAAGGGGGTCTGCGCGCCTTCCAGCACCGGCAGCGTCTGCAGCAGGCCGGCCCGCGGATCGCGCGCCATCATCCCGACCAGCGCGAGCAGGGTTCCGGCTTCCATCACGCTGTCCGCATCGAGCACGAGGAAGTGGTCGTAGGCGGCGCCGAAGCGGCGCACCCACTCGGCGATGTTGCCAGCCTTCCGGCCCTCATTGTCGCGGCGGCGGCGATACCACACGCGCGGCCCGGGCATGGCGCGCAGGTCGCGCACCAGGGCGCGTTCCTGTGCGACCGTCCCGGGCTCGCGCGAATCGCTCAGCACGAAGATGTCGAATGCGTCGGCGGCGCCGTGGTGCAGCAGGCCGGCGCGCATCGCCACCAGCGTTGCGTGCAGCGCGGGCACCGCCTCGTGGCAGACCGGCATCAGCAGCGCGGTACGTCCCGCCGGCGCCGCGGCATCCGACGGGCGCGGGGCGGCGCGCAGCAGCGCCACCGCGCCCGCCAGGACAGTGGTGAAGGCCAGCGCAATCCAGAACAGCAGCAGCGCATAAAGCAGCGTGAGCAGCGCCCCGGTGACCGTCCAGCGCGCAAGGCCAAGCACCAGAGACATCTCCGCGGTGGCGAAGCCGGTGATTCCCAGCGCGCCGCCCAGAACCAGCGCACGCCGCCACGCCATCCTTCGGTTGACCGGGCGCGCCACGGACCTTGCGTGATGACGCAGGTCCTGCACCGGCATGTCGAGGGGCGCCTCGGCGGGCAGGATCTCGTCCGCCGCCTGGCCTGGCGTCATGCCGTCCATCGGTAGGCCCAGGTCTCCGATACCGGCACGCCGAGGCGCATCAGGCGCAGGCGAAGTTCAGCGACGCGGGCGTTGCCGGGCACCAGCTCGAAGCTCGCGCGCAGCCCGCCGGTCTCGGGGTTGGGCTGCAGCACGGCATGTCGGGTGCTGCCCGCGCTGGCCTCGAGGGCCAGCTCGGGCATCGTCGACGGCGAACCACCGAGCGGAGTGGTGTCCAGCACGAACAGCTGCGAGCGCGCCTCCCGCGTGCCGCCGATCCGCGTGGCGGCGAAGCGCAGCAGCCGGCTGTCGGCGGGCTCGCGCGAAGACCAATGCAGCCGGTAGCGCAGCGTGGTGGGCGAACCCGGTCGCAGCCCGCCGCGCGGGCGCCAGGCGGCGACGATGTTGTCGTGGATCTCGTCCTGGGACGGGATCTCGACCAGCTGCACCTCCCCCGCGCCCCAATCATCCAGCGGTTCGACCCACAGATGCGGGCGCCGGTGGTAGGCGGCCTCCAAATCCTGGTAGGCGGCGAAGTCGCGGCTGCGCTGAAGCAGGCCGAATCCGCGCGGCGTGTTGTCCTGGAAGCCGCTGACCTGCAGGTCGCGCGGATTGCGCAGCGGCCGCCAGATCTGCTCGCCCTGTCCCGACAGCATCAGCAGGCCATCGGAATCGTGCACGCCGGGCCGGTAGTCGCTCACGCCCGCACGGTCACCCGGGCCGAAGAAATACATGCTGGTGCCGGGCGCGATGCCGATGCGCGCCACCGCCCGGCGCGCGAACAGTTGCGCGGTGACCTCCATCACCGTGGTCTCGCCCGGCTGCACGATGATGCGATAGGCCCCCGTCAGGCTCGCGCTCTCGAGCAGGGCATGGATGGTGATGCCGCGGTCGCCGGCCGCCGGGCGTTCGATCCAGAAGCCGGTGAAGGCGGGGAATTCCTCGCCGGCCGGATCGGCGGTGCGCACCGCGAGGCCCCGCGCCGACAGGCCGTAAGCCTGGCCGCGCCCCACCGCGCGGAAGTAGCTCGCGCCGAGGAAGGTGCAGATCTCGTCGAAATGGTCCGGCCGGTTCAGCGCGCCGGTCACGCGGAAGCCGGCGAAGCCCAGCGGCGTCCCGGCGTCCGGCGGTGCGATGCCCTCGAAGCGGAACTGGCCGGGATCGTAGCGCAGCGCCGTGGCACGGCCCTCCGCCACCTCGAACAGGTCGACGCGGTCGCGGAACAGGAAGCCGCGATGATGCGGCAGCAGCCGGAATGGCAGGTCCGTCTCGGCCCACAGCGCCTGCGCCTCGTCGAAGCGGATCCGGCGATAGCCGTCGTAGTCGAGGTCGGCGAAGGATTGCGGCAAAGCGTTGCGCGCCGGACGGTGCGGCTGCGCGGCAAGAGCGGCGGCGATCTCCGCAACCGTGGTCTCGTTGAAGGCCGTGCTGACGTCCGAGGGTGCCATCGCCTGGCGGGCGCCCGAGCCCGGCATGGGGCTGCCGGCCGGCAGCGCCAGCGCCGTACCGCCGCCCAGCACGCTCAGCATGAAGTCGCGGCGAACCATGTCGGCGCTCACGACCTGCGCCAGGCGGCGGGTGAGGGGCGGCGTGCCCGGTCTGGTGTCGGTGGGATCATGTAACGCTCCGGTCGCGGCCCTGTGCGGGCCGGATCGGACTGGAAACGCCGATGGGTCCCAGCGGTTGCGGGACAGTCATGAGGTGCGCGGCGCGCGAAGCCGTGATGGGCGGGGCATGCAACCGCGACACGCGGTCCGCGTTCCGTGCGGACAGTCGCAGGAGGCGCCGATGTTTCGCATCTTGGCCATGCCCGTGAAGGTGAAGACGCCGCACGGATGGCGGTTGGCGCGCTTCGCGCTGCCGCCGGCGCGGCAGGACGAACCCTGGTGGGTGGTCTACCGCGACGACGGCGGATCGTGGTTCACCGCGATGCTGCCGGCGGACCCGGCCTGAGGTTCTGGCGCGACCGGGTGCGCGCCGTGCGCGCCATCGAGACCGCGTGTCGAGCGAATTCGGCCGCGCAATCCGCCGGCCCTGACGGGCGCGGACCGCCGTGCGCAGCACGTGACGCGTGAGGGGCGGCGCCATTCGCGCGCCGGCCGGAAGCCGCGTTCGGACGAGCGGCGATGCGTTCCCTCCCGCTACGGCCGCTGCGCACCTACGATCGGCGGCGGTAGCGCCCCGGGGCGGCCCGGCGGCGGAATGGGCGGCGGCGCTGCGGCGGCCGGCGGCGGGTCCGCAGGGCGAGGCTGGACAGGCGTCAGCCCGGGCCGTGTCAGCCCAGGCAGGGGCATGCCGGAGCCCAGCGCGACATGCTGCGAGAGCAGTCCGCGGCGAAACTGAAACGGCGGGTTCATAGGCTCACCTGCATCTCGAATATGCGGCCTGCGCCGCCCTCGAGCCTTCAACGCCGCAGGCGCGGTGAGGTTCCATGGCGAGCACCACCCGCTTCGCATGCGCAAGGTCCCGGCCGGCGCGCCGCGCCCAGCACACAACCACGGATCGTCAGAGCTGTTCCTCGACGGGCAGCCGGCGGACCAGCCACGCCAGGATGCGGCGCGTCCAGGAGGCCGGCGGCTCCCGCGATACGCAGCGCGGGCCAGCGGCGGACGCGTCGCACCAGCGCATCACGCCTGCCTCAAGCACCACGCGCCAGCTCACCGAAGGGTCCGTGAGGCGCGCATGTTCGTCGGCGACCTTGCGGGCCAGGTCCGGGTCACGGATGAACGCGCCCATTTCGGTGTTCAGCGCCGCCGAACGCGGGTCGAGGTTGAAGGACCCGACGAAGGCGATCGCACCATCCACCGCCACGGCCTTGGTGTGCAGCGCCGCACCCCGCGACCCGAGCAGGCTGGCGCGCTCGTCCTCCGTGCCGGGCTTGAGCTCGTACAGGTCGATGCCCATGCGCAGCATGGCGCGGCGATACTTCGCGTAGCCGCCGTGCACAGCGACCACATCGGTGGCAAGCAGCGAATTGGTCACCGCGCCGATCCGCACGCCGCGCCCGCGCAGCTCCCGCAGCAGCCGCAGCCCGGCGCGGCCCGGCACCAGGTAGGGCGAGATCAGCAGGACCTCGCGCTGCGCCAGGCGCAGCACGTCGGCGATCTCTGCGGCGATGCCGCCGGCCGCGCGGGCCCGCTTGCGTGCACCAAGGCCCCGTCGCGCCTTCTCCGGTCGGTCCGCCACGATCTGCACGGCACGGCGCGGCACGCGCACCAGGTCGTCGCGGACATGATCCAGCGGATCGTCGCGCAGCGCGTCGACCAGCGCGCGTGCCTCCGGCGCCTGGGCTGCGTCGGCGAGGACCGGGCGCAGCGCCGGCAGGCCGCCCGATCGCGTCGCGGTCGCGGCCGTCGCGGCGGCGGGCCGCGCCAGTGGGCTGGACCAATACGCCTCGAACACGGATTGCGCCTGCGCCGCCGCCAGGCCCGCGATGACCAGGTCGAGGTCGCGGAAGCTGATGTGGTCCCCGGCGCTCAGGTCGAAATATTCGTCGCCGACGTTCCGCCCGCCCACGACGGCTAGGCAGCCATCGGCGATCCAGGACTTGTTGTGCATGCGACGATTGAGATGCCAGCCGCCGAAGGCGAGTTCGAGCGGGAAGCCGAGCGCCCCGAAGCGACGCCAGCGCGTGCCGTTGAACAGCCGCACCGCGATGCGCGGATGTTCGTCGAGCGCGGCGAGGGTGCGTTCGCGACCCGGGGCATAGACATCGTCCAGCAGCAGCCGCACCGCCACGCCGCGATCGGCGGCGGCCAGAACCTCCTGCGCGAGCAGCCGCCCGGTCACGTCGCTGCGCCACATGTAGTATTGCAGGTCGAGGGTGCGGGCGGCACGCCGCGCGCTTGCGGCGCGCACCATGAAGGCCGTGGCGCCATCGGCGACGAGCGCGACCAGGTCGTCATCCGCCGGGCTGGCCGCATGGCGTTCGAGCGCCGCGGCGACATCCCGACCGACGCCGTCGGCGACGCACGGACCGTGGCCCTGCCCGCGCTGCAGGCGCGCAATCATCCCGCCGGGACGCGACGTGCCGCCGCGGTCAGCCGGAGCCGGCCAATGAGGGGAAGGTGGTCGGAGGCGACCCGCGCGAGCGGACTTGCATAGGCACGCACGTCGCTGACCAGCCCCTCCGGGCGGCCCAGGATGCGGTCCAGCGCCAACACCGGCACTGCGGCCGGAAAGCTCGCCGGCGCTGGGCCGGCGGCGCCGAATGCCGGGTCCAGCACCCGCAGCGAGGACCGCGGCCCGTGGTTCCATTCATTGAGGTCGCCGAGCAGCACGGTGGGCATGTCCTCGCTGTCGGCCAGCGTGCGCAGGATGGCGTGGCCCTGGCGCGTCCGGCAGCGCCGCAGCAGGCCGAAATGCGCGGCAATGACCCGCAGCGGGCCCTGCGGCAGGTCGATCTCCGCGACCAGGGCGCCGCGCGGTTCGGCGCCCGGCAGGCGTATGCGCTGCACGCGCGCCGCCAGGTCCTCGCGCAGCAGCAGGGCATTGCCGTGCCAGCCATGGCCGGCCGGCACGTCCGAGACGGGCACCAGCTTCAGCCCGGCGTTGCGGCGCACCGCCGCCAGGTCCAGCAGGCCGTCGCGGCGGCCGAAGCGCTTGTCGACCTCCTGCAGGGCGAGGATGTCGGCGCCCAGTTCGGCGATCACGGCGGCCGAGCGGTGCGGGTCGAACCTGCCATCCGCGCCAACGCATTTGTGCAGGTTCCACGATGCGACGCGCAGGTCCGTCGGATGCGGGGGGTGAGGATCGACCGCGGCGCGGCCCTGCTGGCCGAGCGCGCGCAGGTCGAGCACGAAATCGCGCAGGCGCTGCGCGGCGCCGGTGATCTGCGGCAGGCGCAGCCGCGATGCATGGCGTGCGACGAAGGGCTTCATGGGTCCTATTTCGCATGGCGCTGCGGGCAGGCCCAGCATTCCCGTAGGCCGCGCCGATGCCAGGCGTGGGCCCGGGGCTCGCGACCCGTCCGGCGATGGGGCGTGCGGGTCCAGGTGGATCGGCGGTGTCATGCGCGAAGGGCGCTCGTTGCCTGCTCGCGCGGGATGACCGAGATCGCCCCGCCCACTTCGAGCACCGCCATCCCGACATCCTCGACCCGGATAATCCCCTGCCGTTCGCGCGCCGCCTGCATCACGTCCGCCAGGTCGATCCGCGCCATCCGCATTTCGCGGTGCAGGGGTTGGCCATGGAGCACCAGCAGCGTGGGCCGCCCGTCCAGCAGGCGGTCGGCGAAGGGGACGTCACGCTTCAGCAGCGAAAAGGTGACATCGAGCGTGAGAAGCGTGGTGATGGCGATCACCGCGGTGGTGACCGACAGGTCGTCCCCGAGCAGCGCCGGCTGCGTCGCCTCGCCGATCACCAGCAGCAAAACCAGGTCGAAGGTCGTGATCTGGTACAGGGACCGGCGGCCGGCGATGCGGAACAGCAGAAGCAGCACGAGATAGACGGCGGCAGCGCGCAGCACGGTGTCCATGGCGGGGATTCCTAAGGCAGGGTCGCGATGCGCAGCACCGTCGAAGACCCGCCGGCGGCGAGCCGGACCGCGTGCCACCCGGGCGCGGTCGGCGTCAGGCTGAGCTCGACCCGCAACGGGCGGCCGGGCGTCGCGTGGAAGGTCATCATCAGGCCGTCATCGACGCGACGCTCGTCGATCGGCCGCGGCAACACGAGGCGCGGCTGGAACCAGTCCGTCATCGGATCCGCCAGCACCAGGGCATCGGCGCCGTCCGGCAGCACGACGGTCCAGGTGGTCGCACGCGACTGCCGGACCACGGCCTCATAGGCCACATCGATGCCTGGCGCGCCGCCGCCGGCCGTCCTTCCGGCCAGCGGACCACCGCCGCCGAACAGCCCGGCGCAGGATGCCCCGACGACCAACGCCATGGCTGCCCATCCGAATCGCTGCAGTCGCCAGACCCGCTGCTGGGCGGGCAGGTCGTCGCCCACCAGGTGGCGCGCAGTGTGCAGCGCGGGGGCTGCCGCGGCGTCGTCTCCAGCCATGCGCCGACCCCTTCCCTGGATTGCACGATCCCGGATCAACGCGGCAGGTCGCATGAAGATGCATCGCGCCGCCCTGCACGTGGCGGGACGCGCGAATCTGCACCCCGGCCCGCAACCTTCCCGGCGCCAGGGGGTTCACTCCGCACGGCACTCCTGCCCCACAAAAACGGAGAAGCACCATGCGCACGACCATCAGGACCTTCGCGATCGCCGCTGTGACGGCAACGCTGCCGGCCCTTGCCCTGGCGCAGACCGCGCCGCAGCCGGCGCCGCCGACGACGATGCCGCCCGCCACCACCATGCCCCGCGCGCCGGCGCCCATGCCGCAGGCGAATGTGCCGGCGCCGCAGGGCATGACCGCCGGTGGCACGCACATGACCAACCCGCAGGCCCGCCGCGCCAGCCGCGTGATCGGCGCCAACATCGTGAACGAGGAAAACCGCACGGTCGGCGAGGTCCACGACCTGATGATCGCGCCCTCCGGCGGGCCGGTGATCGCCGTGCTGTCCGTCGGCGGCTTCCTGGGCATCGGCGAGCGCTACGTCGCGCTGCCGCTGTCGGAATTGCAGTGGAGCGCCGATCGTGAGCGCTGGACTCTCCCCGGCGCCACCGTCGACAGCCTGAAGGCGCGCCCTGCCTTCAGCTATCCCGACCGCGGCTGACGCACTTCCCGTTCGGCGGGCCCGCCCCGCGGGTCCGCCGAACGACGAATGCCGTGACCGCCGGGAGCGCCAGTCAGCCCGGCGGCACCGCGAACACGAAGGTGCAGCGCAGACCGTCCGGTTCCCACGCCATGTCGACGCTGCCGCCAAGCTGCTGCTCGATCGTGGATCGGATGAGGAAGCTGCCGAAGCCCTCATGCACCGGCGGCGCCGCCACGGCGGGGCCGCCGCGTTCCTTCCATGTCAGGATCACCGTCGCGCCCTCGGTCCGCCAGGTCAGCGACAGCGCGCCCTGCGGCCGCGACAGCGCGCCATACTTGGCACTGTTGGTGGCGAGTTCATGCAGCGCCATCGACACATGTTGCGCCGCATCCACCTCCAGCATCACAACCGGCCCATCTATGCGCAGGTCGCGGCCGTGCCCGCTGTCCGCCAGGTAGCTGGCGAGCTCCTCGCGCGCCAGGTCGCTGATCGCCGCGCCGGCCCACCGCGTCTTGCCCAGCAATGACATGGTCTGCGCCAGGGACGTGATGCGGCCCTCTAGGATCTTGACGTATTCCTCGTGCGTCGGCGCGTTTGTCATGCGGACCAGGCCGCTGACCAGGGTCATCGCATTGCGTGCGCGGTGCTCGACCTCTTGCGCGAGAAGGGATGCACGGACCTCCGCCAGCTTGCGCTCGGTGATGTCGTAGGCCACGCCGAGGATCCGCATGCCCTTGCCGTCGCCGACATCGACGGCGCTGGCCCGGGCCATGATCCACGCCTGCGCCGGCTGTGCCCCGTCGGCCGGGGTGGCGGCAATGCGCAGTTCCGCGCGCATCACGCCGGACGCGATGGCGTCGCGCAGCGCGCGCCACAGCGCATGGCGGTCCTGCGGCAGGATCCGCCGCACCACCGCGCGCCAGTGCGGCGCCGGTTCGGTCACCGCGAGGCCCAGCAGGTCGAGAACCCGGGGCGCGAGGAACAGCGTGCCCTTCGACGGCGACCATTCCCAGATTCCGATGCCGACCGCGTCCTGCGCCAGGATCAGGCGCGCATCGGTCTCAGCGAGGGCTGCCTGGGTCGACCGCAACGACGTGACGTCGACATGGATGCCCCGCAGGGTCAGCGCGCGTCCGCGCGCGTCGCGTTCGATCTCGCCGCGGGCCGTGATCCAGCGGACCTCGCCCGATTGCGTGACGGTGCGGTAGGTCTGCGCGTAGTCGGTGCCCGGGTTGCCATCGGCGATCGCGCGCAGCAGCGTCGCCTCCGCCGCCGCGCGATCGTCGGGGTGCAGCCGGCGCACCCAGTCGGCGTGGGTTTCGCGCCCCCCCCGGGCCGCCAGGCCGTACACCGCCATGTATTCCGGCGAACGCAGGCTGTCGCCGGTGGTCAGGTCCACCTCGAAGGTGCCGACCAGCGCGAAGCGCTTGGCGCGTTCCAGGCGGTCGGCGGATCGCCCGACATCGCGCAGCAGCGCGGCATTGGCCTGCTCCAGGCGCTGCTGGTCGCGCCGCACGCGCAGGCTCAGTGCCAGCAGCGCGGCGATCGCCGGCACGCCGAACGCCAGGTACGGCCCGAACACCGCGCGCCACCGGGCGCGCAGGGATGCGACGGGCCGGGTCGCGACGGCATAGACCGGAAAGCCTTCGAGCCTGCGCACGGCCACAAGCCGCTGCCCGTCGTCCCCGCGCTGGTCCGCCCAGTATTGGCCCGACGCCGCCCCGGCGGCCGCCAGGGCATCGAATCCCGGATCGTGCGGATTGGCGGTGAGCGGCTGCGCATGCGGCACGCTGCTGCCGATCGGCTCCCCGTCCCGGCGCAGCAGCACGAGGCTGTCGGTACTGTCCGGCAGCAGCCGGCGCAGGCTGGCCCCGATCGAGTTCGGGTCGACCGAGATGGTGACGAGCCCGTCGAAGCGGCCTGGTCGCGCCGCGTCCGGGGGGGTCCGGCGGCCGCGGCTGACCGCGAAGAACAGCCGCCCGTCGAAGCGGCCCGTGAACATGCGGCTGACATGGACGCTGGGTGCATCGTCGCGCTGCAGCGCCTGGAAGAAATCCCGGTCGCTGAGGGACTGGTTGGGGACCGGGAACAGATGGCTGGCGGCGATCGGCGCGCCCGCGGCATCCACGGCGAAGGCGATGACAGGCGGGTTGAAATCCCCCACGAGTTCGGCCAGCAGGGCATGCGCGCGCCGGTTCAGATCGGGCGGTGCCGCGGCCGTCAGCTCGGCCAGCCGGTCGTTGATGCGCGCCGCGGCGATCGAATAGCCGGTCAGCGCCCGGTCGCCGGTCTCGGCGGCGGCGTCGGCCACGCGCGCGATCTCGGCGGTGGAATCGGCAACCACCGCATCCCAGCTCGTCCGGCCCGCCAGCATGAGGACCGAGGCGGGCACCGCCACGGCCAGGACGGGCAGGAGCAAGGTGATGCGCGAGACCCACAGGTGCTGGTGGGAGGCGCGGTTCAGGCGGCCGCGGGCCGCCTCGGCCGTGCTGTCGCGGGGTGCCGGTGCATCGGCGCCCGCCTGTTCCGCGGCCCGCTCAGGTGCCCGGCTGCTCAATCAAGTTCCCCTCCAACGCCGGCTCCGGTCCGAAAACCTCGCCGTCATATGGGTGCGCGCCGGACAGATTGCGCAGGCCCGGCCTGCCCGCAACACGATGGTCGCGCGGAGCGGAGGGCGAGGCCGGGGCGGCCGGCGGACCCCGCCCCCTCGCCGAACCTTGCCTTCCGCCCCCTTTCGCGCCAAAGACGGCGCCCAACCCGCATCCCCACCCCGGATTCCCCACGGAGGGCCACCCATGGCCTCGTCCTTCGACCGCATCGCCGACATCATCGCCGAGAACAGCGAGGTCGAGCGCGCATGTCATCAACGACCTGGGCATCGACAGCCTGGACTTCCTCGACATCGTCTTCGCCATCGACAAGGCCTTCGGAATCAAGGTTCCAGTCGAGGCCTGGACGCAGGAAGTCAATGCCGGGACGGCGCCGGCCGAACAGTATTTCGTGATGAAGAACCTGGCTGCCCGGATCGACGAACTGGTCGCCGCCAAGGCCGGCTGAGAGACCGTTTGAGTATGCCGGCCCCGGCCCGCTCCCCCACCCGGCCACCCGACGACAGGATCCTGGATGGGTGGCCGGGTGGGGGAGCGGGCAGGCGCCGGCGTGCAGAATGCGCCAAACGGCCTCTGGCGCCGCGAAGCGGCCGGGAGGCCCCACCTTGAAGCTGGAATACTTCCAGATGATCGACCGGGTGGCCTCGCTGGAGGGCGAGGCCATCGTGGTCGAGAGCACCATCCCCGAGGCCTCGCCGGTCTTCGAAGGGCATTTCCCCGGCTATCCGCTGATGCCCGGCGTGCTGCTGGTCGAGACGATGGCGCAGGCGTCGGGCTGGCTGCTCCTGAAGCTGATGGCGTTCGAACGCATGCCCTTCCTGATGGGGGTGAAGGAGGCGAAGTTCCGCTCCTTCATCGGCCCCGGGACGCCGGTGACGGTGCATGCGCAGCGCCTGCATGACGGGTCGGGCTATGCGGTGACCAAGGCGCGGATCGAAGCCGGCGGTAAGCGCATCTGCGACGCGGAACTGACGCTGCGCATCATGGATTTTCCCGCCCCGGAACTCGCGGCTGCGATGAAGGCGCGCGGGCAGGAGCTGGGCCTCGCATGACGCGGCAGGATGTGGTGATCACGGGCATCGGCCTGGTCTCCTCGCTGGGCGAAGGGCCGGAGGCGCATTGGCAGGTGCTGTCTCGGCCAGGGGCGACGCCCGTAGTGGATGAGGCCGCCTTTGCCCCGTACGCCGTGCACCCGCTGCCGGCCATGAGCTTCGACGCGCAGATCCCCAAGAAGGGCGACCAGCGCCAGATGGAGCCCTGGCAGCGGCTGGGCACCTATGCCGCCGGGCTTGCCATCGACCAGGCGGGCGCGCGCGGTCTGGTCTCCGACATGCACCTCGTTGTCGCCGCCGGCGGGGGCGAGCGCGACGTGGCGGTGGACGAGGCGGTGGCGACCGCGCTCTGCGCCACCCCCGCGGCCGAGGCCGGCGCCATCCTGAACGAAAGGCTCGCCACCGACCTGCGGCCCACGTTGTTCCTGGCGCAGCTGTCGAACCTGCTGGCCGGCAATATCTCGATCGTGCATGGCGTGACCGGGTCGTCGCGAACCTTCATGGGCGAGGAAACGGCGGCGGCTGACGCGGTGCGCATCGCCGCCGCGCGGCTGGCCGAAGGGCGCGGCGGGATCGCGCTGGTCGGCGGCGCCTATGCCTCGCAGCGCTGGGACCTGGTGCTGCTGTATGGCGCCGGCGGGGCGGTGTGGCGCGGGCCCTTTGCGCCGATCTCGGCGCGCGATGGCGCGGGCGGCTTCGTGGGCGGGGCGCTCGGCGCCTTCCTCGTGCTCGAGACGGCGGCGCATGCGGCCGCGCGCGGCGCGGTGCCGCTCGCGCGCATCGCCGGCGTGGCGACGGATGCGACGCACGCGCGCGCCGGCGGTGCCTCGGCCGGTGCGGCGCGCGCGCTGTGGGGCGGGATGAAGCCCGCGGTCGGGGGGCGCCTGGGGGTGTTGTCCGGCATGACCGGCGTGGCCGAGGCACGGGCGGAGGAAGAAGCATTTCTCGCCGGGCTCGGCGCCGCGGCGGTGCGGCGCACCGGCTCGCTGCTCGGGCATGGCGTTGAGGCGGCCTTCCCGGCCAATGTCGCGCTCGGCGCGCTGGCGCTTTCGCGCGGCGGCTTCTATCCGGCGATGGACCCGGCGGATGCCGGCGAGGGGCCGGTCGATCGCATCCTGGTCACCGGCTTCGGCCAGTGGCGTGGCGAGGCGCTGGCCCTGTTGGAGCGCGCGGCATGAAGGACCATCTCGGCCGGCCGCTGGTGGCGGTGACCGGCATCGGCATCGTGAGCCCGCTCGGCTGGGGGCGTGAGGAGAATTGGGCGGCGATCATCGCCGGGCGGTCGGGCATCTCGCGCATCCGCCGCTTCCCCACCGACAAGCTGCGCACCACCATCGCCGGCACGGTGGAGTTGCCCGAGGAAGCCGCGGGCGCGCCGTCGGTGAGTTCGCCCGAGCGCGTGGAGCGCATGGCCGCCGCCGCGGTGGCCGAAGCGATGGTCCAGGCGGCGATCGGACAGGGCGGCTTTCCCGGCCCGCTGATGGTCGGCATGCCGCCGGTGGAATATGAATGGCCGCAGCGCTTCGAACTGGCGCGCAAGGCGAATGGCAACGGCACCTATCGCGCGGCGACCGAGGTCGCGGCCGGGCGCCGCGATTTGTACGAGACCTTCATGTTCGGCGGCGTGGGCGAACGCCTGGCGGCGCGCTTCGGCACGCGAGGCGCGCCGATTGCGTTGACCACGGCCTGTGCCACCGGCGCCTCGGCCATCCAGATGGCCGTGGAGGCGATCCAGCGCGGCGAGGCGGAGGCGGCGATCGCGCTCGGTGCCGACGGATCGGTGCAGCCGGAGGCGGTGATCCGCTTTTCCCTGTTGTCCGCGCTGACGGCACGCAACGACGACCCGCAGGCGGCGTCGCGTCCTTTCGAGAAGTCGCGCGATGGCTTCGTGATGAGCGAAGGCGCGGCGGCACTGGTGCTGGAGAGCCTGGAGCATGCGACGGCGCGGGGTGCTGCCGTGCTCGGCATCGTATCGGGGTGCGGTGAGCGGGCGGATTCCTTCCACCGCACCCGGTCGAACCCCGACGGGCATGCCATCATCGGGGCGATGCGCAACGCGATCGCGGATGCGGGCATCGCGCCGTCGGACATCGGCTATGTGAATGCGCATGGCACCGGCACGCCGGAGAACGACAAGATGGAGACACTCGGGATGCGGGCCGTGTTCGGCGATGCGCCGCCGCCGATTTCGTCCAACAAGTCGATGCTCGGCCACACGCTGTCCGCGGCCGGCGCGATCGAGGCGGCGTTGTCCCTGCTGACCATCCGCGACCAGGTGCTGCCGCCCACCATCAATCACCGCGAGCCGGACCCCGCGATCACGCTCGATGTCGTGCCGAACGAAGCGCGCCGCGTGTCCGGCCTGCGCCACGTGCTGTCCAATTCCTTCGGCTTCGGTGGCCAGAATGTGTGCCTGGTCGTGAGTGCCGCCCCGTGAACGGCCAGAAAAAGGAGGGGGTTCGGGGGCGTTCTGTTCCCCGCCCCGTGTGCTGATGCGCGCCCTTCGCTTGCACGCCGACCGCGACCTGCGGCTGGAAGACATCGCCGACCCCCCGCCGCCCGCCGCGGGCGAGGTGACGCTGCGCATCAAGGCCGTCGCGCTGAACCACATCGATGTGTGGGGCTTTCGCGGCATGGCTTTCGCGAAGCGCGAGATGCCCTTGATCGTGGGCGCCGAGGCGGTTGGCGAGGTCGTCGCCGTGGGCCAGGGGGTGACCGGCTGGAAGGTCGGCGACCGCGCTGCACCCTATGGCGCGCTGACCTGCGGGACCTGCCGGCGCTGCCTGGCGGGCCAGGACAACCTCTGTGAGAACGTCCGCGGCGTGAAGGGTTTCCATGTCGGTGGCTTCGCCTGCGAATTGGTGAACCAGGAGGCGCGGCTGATGGTGCGCGTGCCTGACGGCATTTCCTGGGAGGATGCCGCCTGCGGGCCGATCACCTTCAGCACGGTCGAGCACATGCTGTTCGACAACGCGAAGCTGGAACCTGGCGAGACCATCCTGGTGCATGCCGCCGGGTCGGGCATCGGCACGGTGGCGGTGCGCATCGCGAAGGATCTCGGCTGCACCGTGATCGCCACCGCCGGCGATGACGAGAAATGCGCCAAGGCGAAGGCGCTGGGTGCCGACATCGTGGTGAACTATTCCACGCAGAACTTCCCGACCGTGGCACGGCGCGCGACCGGGAAGGTGGGCGTCGATGTGGTGTTCGAGCATGTGGGCGCTTCCACCTGGGCGGGCAGCCTGCTGGCGCTGCGCATGGGCGGGCGGCTGGTGACCTGCGGGTCGACCAGCGGCGTGTCGGCCGAGACCAACCTGATGATGATCTTCCAGCGGCAGCTGCGCATCTTCGGGTCGTTCGGCGCGTCGATGCGCAACATCGCCGATGGCTACGCCAAAATGGCGCACGGCATCCTGCCGGTGCTGGACACGGTGCTGCCGGTGGAGCGCTTCACCGAGGGGCTCGACCGGCTGGAAAGCCGGCGCGTGTTCGGGAAGATCGTTGTTACACTTTAAGGTTCGACTCTGGCTTTTCGCCGACCGGCTGTTCGGGCTGCTGGTTCGTGCGGTCTTCGCGCTGTTGCGCCTGCTGGGGCCGGATTCCGGGCCGAAGATCGGCGCCGCCATCGCGCGCACACTTGGCCCGCTGACCTCCGCCAACCGAATCGGGCGGGACAACATCGCCGGCGCCTTCCCCGACAAGTCCGACGCCGAACGCGCCGCCATCCTGCGCGAGGCCTGGGACAATCTTGGCCGCGTTGCCTGCGAATACGTCCACATGGACCGCATCTGGGATTTCGACGCGGCACACCCCGATTCCGGGCGCATCACCGCCACCCCCGAGACCGTCGCGCTGTACGAACGCCTGCGCGACGACGGCAAGCCGGCCATCGTGTTCTCCGCCCACCTGGCGAATTGGGAATTGCCGGCGATCGCCGCCGCCAGGCACGGGATCGAGAGCGCCGTGCTGTACCGCACGCCCAACAGCCCGGCGGTGGCGAAGGAGATCCTGCGCCTGCGCCAGGACAGCATGGGCACGCTGGTGGCGGCGGGCATGTCGGCGCCCTTCAAGCTGGCGCGCGCGCTGGAACGCGGGCAGCACATCGGCATGCTGGTGGACCAGCGCTTCGGGCGCGGGCCGCGGGTCGATTTCCTGGGCCGGCCGGCGCAGGCGAACCCGTTGCTGGCGCAGCTCGCGCGGCGCTTCGACTGCCCGGTGCATGGCGCGCGCGCCATCCGCCTGCCCGATGGCCGCTTCCGGCTGGACCTGACCGAGGAAATCCCGCTGCCGCGCGACGCCGAGGGGTTGATCGACGTGGCGGCGGCGACGCAGGCGATGAACGACGTCATCGCCGGCTGGGTGCGCGAACATCCCGGCCAATGGCTTTGGATGCATCGCCGCTGGCGCTAGACCATCGCCCCTGCACAGCAGGAGGCGCGCGCATGGCGCACATCATGATCACCGCCGGGGCGCTCGACGTCGCGGTCGAGCTGCACGGGCCGGAGTCCGGCACGCCGGTGGTGCTGCTGCATGGCTTTCCGGACGACGTGCGGACCTATGACAGCGTGGTCGGCCCGCTGGCGGCGGCCGGCCTGCGCGTCGTGGTGCCGTATCTGCGCGGGTATGGCCCGACACGCTACCGCGACCCCGCGACCCCGCGCTCGGGCCAGCAGGCGGCCCTCGGCGCCGATCTGCTGGCGCTGATGGATGCGCTCGGGATCCACCGCGCCCTGCTGGCCGGATATGACTGGGGCGGGCGGGCGGCCTGCATCGTCTCGGCGCTTTGGCCGGAGCGGGTGGTCGGCCTGGTCTCGGCGACCGGCTACAACATCCAGGACATTGCGCGATCGACGGAACCCGCCGCGCCGGAGCGGGAACTGCGATACTGGTACCAGTGGTACCTCAACACCGAGCGAGGCGCCGCCGGGCTCGCCGCCAACCGGGCTGCGTTCTGCCGGCTGCTGTGGCGCATGTGGTCACCCACCTATGCGCTCGCCGATGCCGAATATGCGGCGACGGCGGCCAGCTTCGACAATCCCGATTTCGTGGCGACGGTGGTGCAGTCCTATCGCCACCGGCATCGCGCCGCGGCGGGCGATCCGGCCTTGCAGGGCCTCGAGGACCGCCTGGCGCAGCGCCCGGCGATCTCGGTCCCGAGCGTCGTGCTGCATGGCGCGGAGGATGGCGTGGACCCGCCGGCGAACAGCGAGGGCTGCGCGCGCTGGTTTTCCGGGCCGTTCCACCGTGCGGTGGTGCCTGGCGCCGGGCATTTCCTGCCGAGGGAGGCGCCACAACCTTGGGTAGAAGCGCTGCTCTCCCTTCCGCGATAATCTTGAAGGGGTCGTTTGTCTCAAAAACGCTATCATTCCTCAATTCAGACGTTTACCAACCATTCTTGATGCAAACAGGGGATGAAAAACCGCTTGAGGATACGCGCATAGGTGGTATTCTACGCCTGTAGCGTGAGAGGGCACCAAAATGCGCTCGCGGCATCACCCTGATGCTGAAGCAGGCGGCGATGATCGTGGACACCGCCGACACCGGGGAGGAGGCGGTCGAACTGGCCCGCCTTTACGACTACGACATCGTGATCCTGGACCTCATGCTGCCGGACATCGACGGGTCCGAAGTGGTCCGCCGGCTGCGCGCCGCGCGCATCGAGACGCCGGTGCTCATCCTCTCGGGCGTGTCGCGCCCGCAGACCAAGGTGAAGGTCTTCGGCATGGGCGCCGACGACTTCATCACCAAGCCCTTCGACCAGCAGGAGCTGGTGGCCCGCATCCAGGCCATCGTGCGCCGCGCCAAGGGCTTCAGCCAGCCGACCCTGTCGGTCGGGCCGCTCAACCTGAACCTCGGCTCGCGGGAGGTGACGGTCGAAGGCCGCGCTGTCCACCTGACCGGCAAGGAATACGCCATCCTGGAACTCCTCGCGCTGCGCAAGGGCGTGGTGATGACCAAGGAGGCCTTCCTGAACCACCTGTATGGCGGCATCGATGAACCGGAGGTGAAGATCATCGACGTCTTCATCTGCAAGCTGCGCAAGAAGCTCGCGCAGGCCGGGGCGACCGACCTGATCGGCACCGTTTGGGGGCGCGGCTACGTGCTGCGCGACCCGACCGTGGGTCGCGGCGCCGCCTGGCAGCCGGCCACGCCTGTCGGGCCGGGCCTGCCCGTCGTGCCGATGGACATGCGCGCGGCCTGACGGCCACGGGGGAGGCGCCTGCCTCCCCTGCCGCGCGTCACACGAAGGTCAGCAGGCGGCGTGGGGTATCCACCAGGATCTCCTGGATCTCCGCCTCGCTGAAGCCGCGCCGCCGCATCAGCGGCAGCACGGTGCGATGGATATGGGCATAGCCCCAGCTGCGCGCGGTGGCAGATGTCGTGCGAGATGACGACCTGGCCGCGATGACCACGGTCCAGCACCTTGCGGATGGCGCGCAGCCGCCCCGCGTCATTGGGCATGTCCACGTCCAGGTTGTGGACGTACAGGCTGCTCTCCTGCCCGAACAGATCCCATTCCAGCACCACGCCGGTATCCGCCAGGCGGAACAGTGCGTCGTCGTCGAACACCGTGCGGTCGATGTGGTCCATGATGATGCGCGAGGTGTCCGCGCCGCCCTGCGCCGCGATGAAGTCCATGACCTCCTGCGGGCTGTCCTGGCGGCGGGCGGGGTGGATGGTCAGCGCCGCGCCGGTTTCCCGCTGGGCGACCAGCGCCGCCGCCATCACCCGGCGCTCGAGCGGCGTCCAGCCGTCCTGGCAGCCGATCTCGCCGAGCAGCCCGGCGCGCACCTGCGTGCCCCACATGCCTTCCTGGACCTGTGCCACCATCTCGGCGGCGAAGTCGTCGATGGTACGGGTGTGGTTTTCGGGGAACTGGTAGTCTTCGACGTAATGGCCGCAGCCCATGACGATGTGGCAGCCGGTCGCCTGCGCGACCTTCACCAGCCCGTCGGGGTCCGGCGACAGGCCGCCGATCGACAGTTCCACGATTGTCTCGCAGCCGGCCGCCACCGCCTCGGCCACCGCCTCGGTCGCGACCTCGACACTCGGCTGCCAGGCATTGGCCGGCGATGCAGCGGTCGAACTGCTCATGCCCCAATGGTTCGCCAGGCCGGGCTCAACACCAGGGTCGCGGTCGCGGATCGCCGGCGGGCGGATGTCCCAGATCAGGTGTTCGTGCATCAGCGTCGAACCGAGCACGGCCGGATCGACCAGCCCCAGCACCGTCTGCGCCTTGCCCCGCATCTCGTCGCGCGTCAGCCGCGGCATGTCCGTCTCCTCTCTGTCAACCTGTTGCGCCCGCGCCGCCAGGACGGCGCGCGTGGTTCGCCGCCGTCACGCCCCTGACGTTCGGCAGGGGGGGCACGCCATCGCCACGGCATGACGGGGCAGGGCGCGCGCCCGCTCATCCATCGCTCTCGCAGCCTGCGGCGCACCCCGCCGATCGTCGCCACCCGGGGTCAGGGCGCTACCCCCGCCGGACGTTCCATGGATAGGCCCCGCTGCCCTGCACGAAGCCCGACAGCCCGCTGCGATAGGCCGTGGAGATGAAGAACTGCCCGAGCGGCAGGATCGGCACCTGCTCGAAGGATTCGCGCTGGATCACATCGGCCAGCCGCTTCTGCTCGGCCTCGGTCTCGGCCAGCAGCCACTGCGATGCCGCGGCCTCGACGCGCGGATTGTCGTACCAGCCGAACCAGCCGCGATCCCCCTGGCCGCGCAGCGTGGCGTTCACCGCCGGGTTGATGATCGACACGCCCGGCCACCAGGTATGGAAGATCGACCAGCCGCCGCGCTCGGGCGGTTCCTTGCTGGCGCGGCGCTGCACCACGGATCCCCAGTCGGTCTCGACCAGGTCCACGTTCATGCCCAGGCGCTTCAGCAGGTCGGCCATGATCTGGCCGAAGGGGCCGATGGTGGGGAAGTCGGTCGGGTTGATGATGACCACCTTCTCGCCATTGTAGCCGGCCGCGCGGATGGCGGCGCGCACGGCATCCAGGTCGCGCGCGCCCTGCATGGCGGTGTTCGCCGTGGTGCTCTCATAGGTCGTGCCGCAGGGCCACATCGACAGGCATTGCTTGAAGGCGGAGGGATCATTGCCGGTGACGCCGCGCAGGAAGTCCTCCTGCGTGATGGCGCCCAGCAGCGCGCGGCGGATCGCCGGGTTGTTGAACGGTGCGTGCAGCTGGTTGAAGCGCGCCACGCCGATGTAGCCCAGCGTATTCAGCACCGCGACCTCGACCCCGCGCGTGCGGCGCAGCCGTGGTGCCAGATCGGCGTTGATCTGTTCCCACCAGTCGATCTCGCCCGCCTGCAGCGCGGCCGAGGCCGTGGCGCTGTCGGGCATGATGGTCCATTCGACACGGTCGAAATTCGCTATCTTGCCGCCGGCGGTACGCGATGCCGCTTCCTGCCGCGGCACGTAGCCGTCGAACTTCGCATAGGCCACGCGCGACCCCGAGACGTATTCGTCGCGCAGGAAGCGGAACGGGCCGGAGCCGACCATCTCCGTCACCTGCTGGAACGGATCGGTGCGCGCGAGCCGTTCGGGCATCATGAACGGCACCACGGCGGCGGGCTTCGCGAGGGCTTCCAGCAGCAGCGGGAAACGCGACTTCAGCTTGATGCGAATGGTGCGGTCATCGGCCGCCTCCCACGCATCGACCACGGCGCCGAGCGACTGGCCGAAGGTGTCGCGCCGCGCCCAGCGGGCCAGCGACGGCGCGCAATCCTGTGCGCGCACCGGTTCGTTGTCATGCCAGCGCAGGCCATCGCGCAGGCGGATGGACCAGGTCAGGCCATCATCGGAGACCGTGTGTCCCTGCGCCATCTGCGGCTGCACCCGCAGGTCGTCGGTCATGCCGTACAGCGTGTCGAACACCGTCCAGCCGTGGTTCTCGGTGACCGCGGCCGTGGTCCAGATCGGGTCGAGCGAGGTGAGGTTGGCCTGCGGCACGAAGCGCAGCGTGCGCGCCCGGGTGTTCTGCGCCAGCGCCGGCGCGGCGGGAAGCGACGCGGTGGCGGCGAGGAAGGAACGACGGCGCATGGTGGTGTCTCCTGCTGGTCGTCCGCGCTCGGGCGGGTCGGCGGGAGAGTGGCATCCGGGCGGCGCGTGCGACAAGGCGCGCGAAGCGTCTTTTCCGAACTCCGGGCGCGCGGCCCGCGCTGGATCGACGATGCGTCACGTCAGCGATCACCGCGGCGGGGGCGACGGCGCGCTTCCGGCCGGCCTGCGCGGCTTGTCCGCGCGTGGCGATTGCGTGCCCCGCCGCGTCCGGTGCAGACGCGGCCTCGGATCGATCCACGCGAAACCCGGCCCGCGACCGACGACCCGTCGACCTACCGTCCGGCGCGCAAAGCGTCCGTCACATCGAGGACGTCACCGCGGGTGCCAGCGCCGCCAGCTTGCCCGCCGGGTGCGACGGGTTGCGGAAGCGCAATTCCCCCTCGGGCGCTGCGTCGGGCGGCGCGATTCCGAACATCTCCATGCGGGAGGCGCAAGCGGCCGCGACCACGCGCCGCGCCGGGGCCTCCGTCAGGAAGCGCCGCGCCGCGCCTTCCAGTTCCAGCGTCTCGCGCAGTGATCGCCATTCGGCGCGGTCGATGTCATCGACGAACATCGACAGGATGCCCGGCGCAGCCCCCGTGAGCCGCGATTCGGCCGCCAGCCGCATGCGCCCGACCACTGCCGCCGCCACGGCGTTCTCGCGGCCCGCGCGCGCCGCCATCACGAAGACCGACCCGCCGGCCGGGTTGCCGGTCACGGCCAGGTGCGCCTCGGGGCCGAATTGCGCGCGCAGGCTGCGCGGCAGGGCGGTGCCGGCCTGCGCGCCCGCCAGTACCAGCGGGTCGAGCTTCAGCACGACGTCGGCGCTGGAATCCTGGCGCTTCTGCTCGGACAGCAGCGTCATGATTCGGGCCTGCAACTCGACCGCCTTGTCCGGGCCGGACAGACCCTCGGGCAATGTCATTTTCAGCAGATAGCGGCCGGGATGGGCGGCGAGCCAGGTCTGCAATTCGGGGTGCACGCGATCGACCAGTGCGCACCAGTCGCCACGATGCACCGGGCGGCCATCCTCGGCCGAGACGGTCTCGCAGGCGACCTCGGCCGCCACGCCCTCGCGCGTCACGCGCAGGTCGAAAGGCGCGTCATCGGCCAGGCCGGCGAATTCCACGGCAAAGCCGCGGGCGCGATACAGCGCCGCGGTGCGCAGCAGGTGGAACAGCGGGATCAGCGTCGCCTCGCCCGTGAGGCCTTGCTGGACCAGCGCGCGCAGCCTGGTGCGCGGGCCTTCCCGCAGGCTGCGCGCCAGGCGCACGGCGTCCTGCGCGAAGGCGAGCACGCGCCGTTCCGAGAGCGAGAGGTGGCCGGTGGCGGTCGGGTCCGCCGCGCGGGCCAGCGCGAATTCCAGGGCGTGGCGCTGCTGCGCCGCGCGGCCCGACAGCGGCCCGGATTGCGCGCGCCGCGCCAGGTCGGCCAGGCGTGCGGTCCAGGCTCGGGTGCCGCACAGCCGCGCGAAGGCGGCGGGCACGGCAGCGTCGGGAGATGGTTCGGCGAAGGGCATGGGGCGGCCTCATGTCTCACGGCGGCCCCGCAAGGGGGCAAAATCCGGCGCCACGACGACGCCAGATCGATCACGTCTGCCTAGCCCATCCCCCGGAGGCGCGACACCTTGTGCCACAATGGGTGCCGGTCTTGGTGCCGGTCGAGGTTCCTCTACCCTGGCGGATGGGGGGCGCGTCAAGACGTCGATCATGTCTCCAGCGCCCCGGTTGGGCCGCTGCGAGCAGGAGTCACGATCGCGCAACGACGGCCGCGCCAAGCGCGGGGCCGGGCGGCAGATGGGCCAGGGCCGGGCGCGAAGCCCGCCCCGCTGGTCCAGGCGCGCCCGGTCCGGCCAGCCGGCCAGGTCTCGACCGCCACCAGCAGCAGTACCCGCACGATCATCACGACCATGATCCGAACATGCGTTCGCGACGGCCGGCGTCGGACCCATCGGGCGCCTAAAACAGGGTGCGCATCAGCGAGGCCAGAGTTCCACGTCCTACCGCGCGCCGCGCGGTACGGGCTGAACTGGACACAGCGGGCCGGCATCTCATGCCATCCAGGAACAGCGGCCCGCGTCCGGGGGCATGCACGAATCGGCAATCCTTGTGGCGCAGGCTTTGGGCATGCGCATGATCCGGCTGCTCGCCCTGCTGATCGCCGGCCCGGCCGCCGCGCAGCCGCCGCCCGCCTGCACCCCCGAAACCGCAGGCCAGGCTGCCTGCATGGCAGGCAAGCTGTGCGAGTGCCGGTTCGAGCGCGGCGGCCAGCTGACCGGGCGACCCGATCGCTTCGCCTGGGATTGCGGGGCGATGCGGCCGATGTGCCCGCCCGACCCGACGATCCGGGCGGCACCGCCCTTGGCAGCGCCGGGCGGGGTCTGGATCACGCCGCGCGCAACGCGTCCCTGACCCGGGGGCGCGCCGGCTGGCGTCGTCGTTGCGCTGGCGCAGGGTTGGCGGATCGCGGGTCGTGCTCACTTGTGCGGTGCGGGGTGCCGCGACTATGGTCCGCGCGCGGCGGACCATCGGCGCATGTGCATGTATCTGGCGGGGCGGCGCGGGCAACGCGCCCGGGGAATGGTGATGCGATTGAGCGAGGCGAAGCGCCTGTGGGCGGGAATGCTCGGTCTGGTCCTGGCCTTGGCGGCCAGCCCGGCCCTGGCACAGGGTATGGTTGGCGCGCCGTCGGCCTGGGGCATGGGCCTGCAGGATTCGGGCGGGCCGATCAAGGACGCGATCAGCAGCTTCAATTCCCTGGTCTTCTGGATCATCGTCGTCATCACGATCTTCGTGCTGGTGCTGCTGGCGTGGTGCGTTTTCCGCTACCGCGCCGAGGTCAACCCGACCCCTTCGCGCACCAGCCACAACACGGTGCTGGAAGTGCTATGGACCGTGGTGCCGGTGCTGATCCTGGTGGTCATCGCCATTCCGTCCTTCCGGCTGATCTACTACCAGGACCGCACGCCGGACGCCGACATCACGATCAGCGTGCAGGGCCGCCAGTGGTACTGGAACTACACCTATCCGGACCACGGCAACTTCAACTTCGACAGCTATCCGCTGGCGGAAGACCAGCTGCCGCCGGAGCGCCGCCACCTGTTCCGCCTGGCGGTCGACAACGAGCTGGTGATCCCGATCGGCGCCAATGTGCGCGTCATCACCACCGGCTACGACGTGATCCATTCCTTCTTCGTGCCCGCGCTCGGCATCCAGAAATACACCATCCCGGGCCGCGCGCTCGAGACCTGGATGCGCGCCGACCGCGAGGGCGTGTTCTACGGCCAGTGCAACCAGATCTGCGGGACCAACCTGCGCGCCGTGCCGCAGGCCGAATTCGACACCTGGGTGGCCGCGGCGCGCACGCGCTTCGCCCGCGCGGATGACGCGCCCGCGCCGGCGCTGGCGACCGCACCCGAGCAGACCGACAGCCTTCAGATCGCGGAGGCGCGCCGCTAAGGCGCGACCGAGAGGACAGACGATGGCCACCGCAGCAGACGCGCATCACGACGACCACGACCACAAGCCCAGTTTCGTCAACCGCTGGCTGTTCTCGACCAACCACAAGGATATCGGGACGCTCTACATCATCTTCGCGCTGTTCGCGGGGCTGATCGGCGTTGGCCTGTCCGTTCTGATGCGCATCGAGCTGCAGCATCCGGGCATGCAGATCTTCGCCGATGGCCAGGTTTGGAATGCCTTCGTATCGGCCCACGGGCTGATCATGGTGTTCTTCGTGGTCATGCCGGCGCTGATCGGCGGCTTCGGCAACTGGTTCGTGCCGCTGATGATCGGCGCGCCGGACATGGCCTTCCCGCGCATGAACAACATCAGCTTCTGGCTGCTGGTGCCGGCCTTCCTGCTGCGGGCGAAGGCCCGGGTGCCGGCTGGACCATCTACCCGCCGCTGTCGGACCGGCAGTTCCACCCGTCGATGGCGATGGACCTGGCGCTGTTCTCGCTGCACCTGGCGGGTGCGTCGTCCATCATGGGCGCGGCCAACTTCATCACCACCATCCTGAACATGCGCGCGCCGGGCATGACCCTGCACAAGATGCCGCTGTTCGTTTGGTCTATGCTAGTCACCGCCTTCCTGCTGCTGCTGGCGGTGCCGGTGCTGGCGGGTGCGATCACCATGCTCATCACGGACCGTAACTTCGGCACGGCCTTCTTCCGGCCCGAGGGCGGCGGCGACCCGGTGCTGTTCCAGCACCTGTTCTGGTTCTTCGGCCACCCCGAAGTCTACATCATGATCCTGCCGGGCTTCGGCATCATCAGCCACGTGGTCAGCACCTTCAGCCGCAAGCCGGTGTTTGGTTACCTCGGCATGGCCTACGCCATGGTGGCGATCGGCTTCGTCGGCTTCGTGGTGTGGGCGCACCACATGTTCCAGTCGGGCATGGATGTCGACACCCGCGCCTACTTCATGGCGGCCACGCTGGTGATCGCGGTGCCGACCGGCATCAAGATCTTCTCCTGGATCGCCACCATGTGGGGCGGGTCGATCGAGCTGAAGACCCCGATGCTGTTCGCCATCGGCTTCATCTTCCTGTTCACGGTGGGCGGCGTGACCGGCGTGGTGCTGGCGAATGCGCCGATCACCCAGATCCTGCACAACACCTACTACGTGGTGGCGCATTTCCACTACGTGCTGTCGCTCGGCGCCGTGTTCAGCATCTACGCCGGCTTCTACTACTGGATCGGCAAGATGAGCGGCCGGCAGTACCCCGAGTTCTGGGGCAAGGTCCACTTCTGGATGACCTTCATCGGCGTGAACATCACCTTCTTCCCGATGCACTTCTCGGGCAACCAGGGCATGCCGCGCCGCTACCCGGACTACCCGGAAGCCTTCACGGCGTGGAACTTCATCGCCTCGATCGGGTCCTACATCTCGGCGGCGTCCTTGCTCCTGTTCTTCTACGTGATCTGGCTGACCTTCCGGTCCGGAGAGAAGGTGGCTGCCAATCCGTGGGGTCCGGGCGCCACCACGCTCGAATGGCAGGTCTCCTCGCCGCCGCCGTTCCATTCCTTCGATGAGCTGCCGCGCATCCGCTAGGGTGCGGGCCTGAACGGAGCCGCCATGAGCGACACCGCGCTGGAACGGGGACAGGGGGGCGCTGCCCCCCTTCCTGCTTCCTACGACATGTCCGAGGTGCGCGACTGGATCGCGCTGCTCAAGCCGCGCGTGATGACGCTCGTGGTTTTCTCCGGCGTGGTCGGGCTGCTGGTCGCTCCCGGTGCGCTTGCCATGCCGCCGATCCTGGCGGTGACCGCCATACTTTGCATTGCCGTGGCCTCGGGGGCTGCGGGCGCCATCAACATGTGGTTCGACCGCGACATCGATGCGGTGATGCGCCGAACCGCGAAGCGGCCGATTCCCGCTGGGCGCATCGCGCCGGCGGCCGCGCTCGCTTTCGGCATCTGGCTCGCGGTCGGGTCGGTCACCGTGATGTGGATGGCGACCAATGTGGCGGCGGCGGCGATCCTGGCGCTGTCCATCGCCTTCTATGTTTTCGTCTACACCATGTGGCTGAAGCGGCGCACGCCGCAGAACATCGTCATTGGCGGCGCGGCCGGCGCCTTCCCGCCGGTGATCGGCTGGGCGGCCGTCACCGGTGACGTGACGCTGGTGCCGGTCCTGCTGTTCGCCATCGTGTTTGCCTGGACGCCGCCGCATTTCTGGGCGCTCGCGCTCTGGGCACATGACGACTACGCCCGGGCCGGCGTCCCCATGCTGCCGGTGACCGCCGGCGCGAAGGAAACCCGCCGTCAGGTGATGATCTATACCGCGCTGCTGGTGCCGCTCAGCCTCGCGCCCTGGCTGGTCGGCTTCTCCGGCCCGGCCTATGCCGTGGTGGCCACCGTTCTGGGAGCGATGTTCCTGCGCCACGCCCTGGCCGTGCTGCGCGACGCGCAGGATGATGCTGGGCGCAGCCTGACGAAGGACGCACCGGCCAAGGCCTGCTTCCGTTTCTCGTTGTACTACCTGTTCGTGCTGTTCGGCGCGCTCGCGGTCGACCGGCTGGCCTTCGGCGCATGACGCCCGAGGAACTCGCCCTGTTCCGGAAGCGCCGGCGCGGGCGCAACATCGCCATCCTGCTGGTGCTGGTGGCGCTGTCCGTACTGTTCTACTTCGTCGGCATGGCACGGGTGATGCGCGGATGACCGCCAACGACGCCATGCGCAAGCGAAACCGCCGCCTCGGCCTGGTGGTGGGCGGCGTGGCCGCCGGGATGGTCGGCCTGTCCTTCGCGGCGGTGCCGCTGTACGACCTGTTCTGCCGCGTCACCGGCTACAACGGCACGACGCAGCGCGGGCTTGCCGCGCCGGGCGCCACCGATGGCACCATCACCGTGCGATTCGCCGCCCAGACCGACCGATCCCTGCCCTGGCGCTTCCGGGCCGAGCAACCCGCCATGACCGTGCGCCTGGGCGAGGAAGGCCTCGCCTTCTACACCGCCACCAACCGGGCCGAGACGCCGGTGACAGGCATTTCGGTCTACAACGTGACGCCGGAGAAGGTCGGGCGGTACTTCCACAAGGTCGCCTGCTTCTGCTTCGACGAGCAGACCCTCACCCCCGGCCAGCGCGTGGACATGCCCGTGTCCTTCTGGGTCGATCCCCGCATCGCCGAGGACCCCAACACGCGCGACGTCACCACCATCACGCTGTCCTACACCTTCTACCGCACCATCGAGGACGCTGCGCGCGCCGGCGCGTTGGCGAATGCGGGGCCGCATGTCGGCCGGGCGGGGGCACGCACGAACTGAGGCGCGGCATCGACCGATCATGCCGCCGGCGGGCTTGATCCGCCCCGGCTTTTCGGGATTGATGCGGCGCGAAACGGGCAGGGGCGACGACCCCCCTGCGCAGGATCCGAGGTCCAGGAATTCGATGGCCAGCACCAACCCCGCCGAGGCGACCCACGGCACTGCCGCGCCGCACTACAAGCACCCCTATCACCTGGTCGATCCCTCGCCCTGGCCACTGACGGGTGCCTTTGGCGGCGGCGCGCTGGTGCTCGGCATCATCCTGTGGGCGCATTCGTCGATCACCTGGGTGTTCTGGCTCGGCCTGGTCATGGTGCTCGGCACCATGTTCATGTGGTGGCGCGATGTCCTGAAGGAGAGCGCGACCCCCGGCCTGCATTCGCCGGTCGTTCAGATCGGCCTGCGCTACGGCATGATCCTGTTCATCGCCTCCGAGGTGATGTTCTTCGTCGCCTTCTTCTGGGCCTATTTCCACTTCGCGCTGTATCCGGAACACGTGTCCGGCGCCGTCGCGCCCTCGATCTGGCCGCCGCGCGGAATCGAGACCTTCGACCCCTGGGGCCTGCCCTTCCTCAACACCATGATCCTGCTGCTGTCGGGTTGCACGGTGACCTGGGCGCATGCGGCACTGATCCAGAACGACCGCAAGGCGCTGATCCAGGGGCTGTCGCTGACGGTGGCGCTCGGCATCCTGTTCAGCGCGCTGCAGGCCTATGAGTATTCGATCGCGCCCTTCCCCTTCGCTGGCGGCGGCGTCTATTCCTCGACCTTCTTCCTGGCCACCGGCTTCCACGGCTTCCACGTGCTGGTCGGCACCACCTTCCTGGCGGTCTGCCTGTTCCGCGCGATGAAGGGCCACTTCACGCCGGAACGGCATTTCGGCTTCGAGGCGGCCGCCTGGTATTGGCACTTCGTGGACGTGGTGTGGCTGTTCCTGTTCGTGTGCATCTACTGGTGGGGCGCGGGCGTCATCGCGCAGCATTAGCCTGACCTCAAGCGCTGGCGCCGTCGTGCGGCGGCTTGGATTGCGCGTCGCACACGACCGCGCCGGACAGGCTGGGCGCGGGCGCGCCGCACGCTGCCGGCCCGAGGCCAAGCCTCGGGCCGCTTCGATTCGGGGCGGTATCGCTTGAACACCGGCGCGCCGGTCTGGAAGCTGGCGCTGCTCGGGCGCTGCCCGCGCTGCGGGCAGGGGGCGCTGTTCCGCGGCGTGCTCGACATCCGCGAGACCTGCGACGCCTGCGGCCTCGATCTGCGCGCGCATGATGCCGGGGACGGTCCAGCGGTGGCGGGTATCTTCGTGATCGGCGCGCTGACGGTCGGCCTCGCGATCTGGGTCGATGTGCGCTTCACGCCGCCGCTGTGGGTCCATGCGCTGCTGTGGCCAGCCGTCGTGCTGCCGTTGTCGGTCATTACCATGCGCATCGCCAAGGCGGCGCTGGCTGCGCTGCAATGGCGGCATCGGCGCGAGTCCCGCTGACCCTCGCGCGGGCTTCCGGCCCGGCGCGCAAGGCCATATAGCGGGCCGCATGACCACCCCCGCGGGCTCGCGCCGGCTCATCCTGCCGCTGATCGTCACGCTGCCGGTGCTGCTGGCGCTGCTGTATCTCGGAACCTGGCAGGCACAGCGCCTGGGCTGGAAGGCCGGCATCCTGGCCCGCATCGAAGCCGCCGAGGCCGGTCCGGCGCTTCCCCTGCCTGCCGCCCCGGTTCCCTTCACCAAGGTCGAGGCCACCGGGCGCCTCGACCATGCGCGCGAGGTCCTGGTGGGCCTGGAGGTGCGCGGCGCGGTGCTGGGCGCGCGCCTTGTCACGCCGCTGCTGCGCGACGACGCGCCGGCGATCCTTGTGGATCGCGGCTGGGTTCCAATTGAGGGCAGCCGCCCGATCGACCGCCCCGAAGGGGAAGCCCGCCTCACGGCCTGGGTGCGCCCGGTCGAGCGCATCGGCATGTTCTCCGCCACCGACAACCCGGCCGCGCGGCGCTTCTATACCTTCGACCCCACGGTCATCGGCCCGGCGCTCGGCTTGCCGGACCTCGCGCCGTTCGGCCTGGTGGTGCTTGGCGATGGACGCGGCCTGCCCGAGACCGCCCGCCGCCTGCCGCGCCCCTCCAACAATCATCTGGGCTATGCCATCACGTGGTACGGCCTGGCCGCCGCGCTCGCGGGCGTCTTCCTCGTCTGGGCGCGACGGCGTTTGAAGGATTGAACGCAGGATGCCCAACGCCGCCTATCGACGCCTGAAGGCCCGCTTCGCGCGCATCGCCGCGCTGGGGGAGGCCGCGGCCATGCTGCACTGGGATGCCTCCGCCATGATGCCACCGGGCGGCGGTGCGGCGCGCGGCGAACAGCTCGCAGCCCTGGCTGGCCTGTCGCATGAATTGCTGACCGCGCCGGTGGTCGCCGAGGACCTCGAGATCGCCCGCGCCGAAGGCCTGTGGGAGGAAGCGAACCTCGCCCTGATGGTACGCGCCCATGCCCGCGCCACTGCCCTGCCGACCGACCTGGTGGAAGCGACCGCGCGGGCCAATTCGGCCTGCGAGAAAATCTGGCGCACGGCGAAGGCGCAGGCCGATTTCGCGCGCGTGCGCCCGGCGCTGGCGGAGGTCGTGCGCCTCCAGCGCGAGGCGGCGCAGGCGCTGGCCGCCGCGCTGTCGATGGACCCCTACGACGCGCTGATGGATGGCTACCAGCGCGGCGTGACCGCGGCCGATGTCGAACCCGTCTTCACGGCCTACGAATCCTTCCTGGTCGATGCGCTGCCGCGCGCCGAGGCCATCCAGGCCGCCCGCCCGGCGCCGCTGCGGCTGGCCGGGCCGTTTCCCGTGCCGGTGCAGCGCGAATTGTGCGCGCGGCTATCGGCGCGAATTGGGCTCGACTACGACCACGCGCGGCTGGATGAATCGCTGCATCCCTTCTGCGGCGGCACGCCGACCGATGTGCGCATCACCACCTTCTACGACGAGCACGACGTGGCGAAGGCGCTGCTCGGCGTGCTGCACGAGACCGGCCACGCCCTCTACGAACGCGGCCTGCCCGAGGCCTTCGCGCGCCAGCCGGTCGGCGAGGCGGCGGGCATGGCGGCGCACGAATCGCAGTCGCTGATCGTCGAGATGCAGGCCTGCCGGTCCGACGCCTTCCTGGGCTTCCTGGGTGGCGAGCTTCGCACCGCCTTCGGCGGCGATGCCGCCGCGTACTCGCAGGCCAACCTGGCGCGGCAGTGGCGGCGTGTGGAGCGCGGCTTCATCCGGGTCGATGCCGACGAGATCACCTATCCCGCCCATGTCATCCTGCGCTTCCGGCTGGAGCGCGCGATGATCCAGGGTGCGCTGGAGGTCACCGACCTGCCCGGTGCGTGGAACGACGGCATGCAGCGCATGCTCGGGATCACGCCGCCCGATGACGCGAAGGGCTGCCTGCAGGACATCCACTGGCATGACGGGGCCTTCGGCTACTTCCCGTCCTATACGCTGGGCGCGATGGCGGCGGCGCAGCTCATGAAGGCGGCGCGGGCCGCGGAACCGGGCCTTGATGACGCGCTGGGCCGTGGCGACATGGCGCCGCTGCTGTCCTGGTTGCGCGTGCACGTGCACGGCAAGGGATCGCTGCTCGGCTTCCAGGACCTGCTGCGGGCGGCGACCGGCAAGGCGCTCGACCCGCAGGACTTCATGGACCACCTGCGGGCGCGCTACCTCGATGGCTGAGGCGCCGGACGCGCTGCGCTTCCGCTTCGCGCCCACCGGTATCCGCCTGCCGGACCTGCCATCGGCGCCGTCCGACGCGCCGAGCGTGGTGGCCATGTCGCTGCCCAAGGCGGGATCGACCCTGCTGTTCGCGCTGCTGCAGGACCTCGCGCCGCAGGTCGGGCTGGCCTATGTCTCCCTGCAGGATTTCTTCTTCGTCAACGGCCTGCGCCTGACCGAGCAGCCGCACGAGGCGGGGTCGTTGTTCCACGCACGCGGCTATTGCTATGGCGGCTTTCGCGGCCCGCCGCCCTATGCCATCCCGATCCTGGACCGGGCGCGCTGCGTGGTGCTGGTGCGCGACCCGCGCGACATGGCGATTTCCCACTGGTATTCCGTGACGCAGAGCCATGTCGTGCCGCGCGCCGCGGACGGCGAGCACTTCATGGCACGCAACCGTGCCCGTGCCATCGACCGCGGCAAGGATGCGCATGTGATGCAGGTGGCGCGCGGGCTCGATGCGCAATACGACCGGCTGCTGTCCAGCGGAATCCTGCATCGCGCAGACACCGCGGTGTTCCGGTACGAGGACGTGATCTTCCGCAAGCGCGACTGGGTGGATGCGATCTGCACCTGGTTCGGCTGGGACATCCCGGCGGAAGCCCGCCGGCGTATCGCGGACCACCATGACGTCAGGCCTGCCACGCCGGATCCTGCGGCGCATATCCGTCAGGTCGCGCCCGGCAACCACCGCGCGGAGCTTGGCGAGAAGCAGCGTGCGCAGATGGACCGCGTGCTGGCGCGTTGGCTGGCGATGTTCGGCTACGCGTAGCGCCAGGAGTCAGGCGGCGGCCTTGATGAAGGCCGCCGCGCGTTCCGCCACCAGCATCACCGCCGGCTGGATATTGGGCGAGGGGATCAGCGGGAAGGCCGAGGCATCCGCCACGCGCAGCCCGTCGATGCCGCGCAGGCGCAGTTCGGGATCGAGCACGCTGCCCATCGCCGCGGTGCCGCAGGGATGGAACACGGTGCCGGCGGTGGCGCGGATGTTCTCCAGGATCGCGTCATCCGTGGTCGCGGCCGGGCCTGGACGCAGCTCCTCCTCGATCAGCGCGGCGAGCGGGCGCTGCTGCGCAATGCGCCGGCCGAGCCGCGCGGCCTCCAGCATCACGCGCACATCATTCGGATGATCGAGGTAGTTGGCGCGGATGCCGGGCTTCTCCCGCACGTCGGGCGATTTCAGGAAGACCTCGCCGCGGCTGTCGGGCCGGCAGGCGCCGTAGTTGAACATGAAGCCGGGGAAGTCCTGCAGCCCCTTCATGTAGTCGAAGGTCGAGAAATTCACGAAGAGGAACTGCACCTCCGCTTCCTCGGCGCCCGGCGTCACGCGCGCGAAGGCATTCGCCTCGCCGGCACCGATCGCCAGTGGGCCGGCGCGCGAGAGCAGGTAGTCGAGCCCCATCCTTGCCTTGCGCCACGGCGATTGCAGGATTTCATTCAGCGTGCCGCAGGGCTTCGATCGGTAGATGAACTTAGCGATCAGGTGGTCCTGCAGGTTGCGGCCCACGCCCGGGCTGTGATGGACCACCGGGATGCCGAGGCCCTGCAACGCAGCGCCATCGCCGATGCCCGAGAGCATCAGCAGCTTCGGCGTCTCGATCGCGCCGGCGGAGCAAACGATCTCGCGCGCCGCGCGGAAGGTGACGGGCTGGCCGTTCTGCAGGGCCTCGACCGCAACGGCGCGGCCGGCCTCGACGACGATGCGCGTGGCGAGCACGCCGGTCTCGACGCGCAGGTTGCTGCGCGCCATGGCCGGCCGCAGGTATTCCCTGGCGGTCGACGATCGGGCGCCGCCGTTCACGTTCAACTGCACCGGCCCGGCGCCGTCGATCGGCTGCCCGTTGTTCCAATCGGCATTGCGCGGCAGGCCGGCGGCGATGCAGGCATCGACGAATGCTGACGCCGCCGGGGCCAGCCGGCGGGGCTCACGCACATGGATGGCGCCGTCCGGGCCGCGCGCCGGGTCGGGCGGGCCGTCCCAGTGTTCGATGCGGCGGAAGACGGGTTCGACATCGCGATAGGCCCAGCCGGTCGCCCCGGCCTGCGCCCAGCGGTCGTAGTCGTGCGGGGATCCGCGCAGGAAGACCAGCCCGTTCACGCTGCCCGACCCGCCGAGCACGCGCCCGCGCGGCCAGTGGATGCGGCGGTCCGCCAGGTTCGGCTCGGGCTCGGTCTCGTAGCGCCAGTCGTATTTCCCGCTGGCATACAGCTTGGCGTAGCCGGCCGGCAGGCTGATCCAGATGTCGCGATCGGGCGGGCCGGCCTCCAGCAGCAGGACGCGGCAAGCGGCGTCCTCGCTGAGCCGCGCTGCGAGGATGCAGCCGGCGGAGCCGCCGCCGACGATGATGATGTCGGCGGCGGTGTCACGCCGTCCCGGCCCTGCGGGGCCGGCGGCGTTGCTGGCGCTGCCCGCGCTCACGGCTCCATGCGCACGCCGGTGCGCTCCACCACGCCCTTGAACTTCTCCAGCTCGGCGACGAAGAAGGCGCGCGTATCGGCGGGCGCGTTCGGTCGCGTCCAGGGCGTGATGCCCGCCACCAGGAAGCGATCCCTCAGCTGCTGGTCGCGCAGCGCCTGGCCGATGGCGCGGTTCAGTGCGTCGGTCACCGGCGCGGGCATGCGCGGCGGCCCCACCACCGAGAACCAGTTGCCCAGGTCGAAGCCGGGGATGCCGGATTCCGCCAGCGTCGGGATGTCGGGGAAGGCAGGGAAGCGTTCGAGCCCGGTCAGCGCGATGCCGCGCACGCGGTTGTCACGCACCTGCGCGGCGGCCGAGGCCAGCACCGCGACACCCCAGGCCGTCTCCCCGCGCGCGATGCTCTCGACCATCAGCCCGCCGGAGCGATACGGCACATGCGCGAAGCGGCCGCCGAGATTCAATGAGACGGCGATCGCCTCCCCCGCGAAGTGCGGGATGGAGCCCACGCCCGACGAGGCATAGGGCATGTCGTCCTGCGGCCCGGCGCGCAGCTTCGCCACGGCCTCCGCCGCATTCGCCGCCGGGAAGTTCGGCTTCGCCACCAGGATCAGCGGGCCGTTCGCGACCATGCCGACATGGGTGAAGTCCTCGATCGGGTTGTAGCGCGTGCCGCCCTGCATGGCGTTCGGGATCAGCACATGCGACGACGCCTCGTTGAGCATCAGCACATGGCCGTCGGCGGGTTGGCGGCGCAGCCAGTCGGCCGCGACGGTGCCGGAGGCGCCGGGACGATTCTCCACCACGATGCGTGCATTGGCGCCGAGAACACCCTGCATGCGGTCGGCCAGCAGCCGCGCCGTGATGTCGGTGGACCCACCCGGCGCGAAGCCGCTGACCAGCGTGATGGTGCGGTCGGGGAAGGATTGCGCGCGCGCCACGGCAGGGGCGGCGAGCACGGCAAGGGCGATCAGGCTGCGGCGTTGCATGAGGGCGTTTCCCAGGGCGGTTGTGATTATGCGCCCAGGGAAGCGCCGAACGCGCCGGCGGGCAAGGGCGTCAAGCCGCCAGGGCGCGCGCGAAGACCGCCGGATCGACATTGCCGCCGCTGACGACGATTCCGACGACGCCGCCGCGCCCGGCCACCTTGCCGGCCAGCACCGCGGCCAGCGCGACCGCGCCGCCAGGCTCGACGACGACCTTCAGGTGTTCGAAGGCGAAGCGCATGGCGCGGAATACTTCGGCCTCGCTCACCACGGCGCAGCCGGCGAGGTGGCGGTGGTTGATCGGAAAGGTCAGTGCGCCGGGCTGCTTCGACAGCAGCGAATCGCACAACGGGCTGCCGGTGACGCTGTTGGCCACGCGTCGCCCGGCCTCGAGCGAGCGCTTGGTGTCGTCCCAGCCCTCGGGTTCCACCGCCCAGACCTCGGCCTCGGGCACCAGCGCCTCCAGCGCCAGCACGCAGCCGGCGGTCAGCCCGCCGCCGCCCGTGCAGATGGCGACCGCATCGGGAACCAGGCCAAGGGCCGCGGCATCCTCGATCAATTCGAGCGCGACGGTGCCCTGGCCGGCGATGACGTGCGCATGGTCGAAGGGCGGGATGATGGTCGCGCCGCGCTCGGCGGCGAGCGTCTCGGCCAGGGCGTCGCGATCCACGCCATGGCGGTCATAGGCGATGATCTCGGCCCCCCAGCGCCGCGTCGCCGCGACCTTGATGGCCGGCGCATCGGTCGGCATGGCGACAGTCGCCTTCATGCCCAGCATGTGTGCCGCGGCCGCGCAGGCCTGGCCGTGATTGCCCGAGGAATGCGTGACGATGCCACCGCGCCGCGCCGCGGCGTCCAGCAGCAGCGCGGCATTGGTGGCGCCGCGTAGCTTGAAGGACCCGGTGCGCTGCAGCGGTTCGGGCTTCACGAGCACGGTGGCGCCGGCGATCTCGTCGAGCAGGCGATGGCGCAGCAGCGGGGTTCGCAGGATGCGCCCGGCCAGCCGGTCGGCCGCCGCGCGGACGTCGTCGAAGGTCGGCAGGACATCGCTCATGCGGGGGCACTCCGTGCAAATCGCAGCGGGTCGCACAGCGGTACCGCGGCGGCGAGCGCACCGGGGTCGCGCCCGTCGACCAACGCGGCGAGCAGCGCACCGGCGGCCGGGGCGGTCTGCATGCCGTAGCCACCTTGGCCGACCATCCAGAAAAAGCCGCGCTCGGTGCCTTCCCCGACAGCGAGTCCGCGGTCCGGGGTGAAGGTGCGCAGCCCCGCCCAGCGATGCTCGATGCGCGCGACCGGGATGTCGAGCGCCTGCTGCATGCGATCGATCGCGACCGCCACGTCGAATTCGTCGGGTTGCGCGTCGCAGGGGTCGCTGTCGGTCTCGTCGGCGGGGCTGACCATCAGCTTGCGCCGCGCCTCGGCGCGCACGTACCAGCCATGGTCGGCATCGCCGAGCAGCGGCCAGTCGGCGCAGTCGTACGTCCCAGGATCGATGATGCAGGCAGTTCGTCGCTTGGGTTGCAGGCCGATGGGTTCGAGGCCGGCGATACGCGCCACCTCGTCGCCCCAGGCCCCGGCGGCGTTGACGATGACCGGCGCCGTGAAGACCGCGCCGGTCGCGGTCTCGGCGTGCCAGACGCCGGCCTCGCGCCAGAGGCGCCCGGCCCGTGCGCGCAGTTCGAGCACCCCGCCGGACGACCGCGCCTGGCGCAGGAAGCCCTGGTGCAGCGCGGCGACATCGATGTCGAAGCAGTCGCATTCGATCGCCGCCATGGCCGCGTAGCCGGGGCGCAGGGCGGGGACCATCGCCTGCACCTCCGCCAGCGGGATCTCCTGCATGTCGTCGCCCTCGGCGACCATGGCGCGCAGCTGGTCCACCTGGTCGGGCGGTGCGAGGTGCACGACCGGGCGCGCGTGCATCAGCGGTGCCTCGGCGAAGCCCGGCGGCGGCGCTTCGAAGAAGCCGCGCGACGCGGCTGTGAAGATTCGTGCATCCGCGCTGCCGTAGTTGCGGATCCAGATCGCCGCCGATCGCCCGGTGGCATGGTAGCCAGCACTTTCCTCGGCTTCCAGAAGTGCGACGCGGCGGGTGGCGGAGAGGTGCGCGGCGGCGGTGGCGCCGGCGATTCCGGCGCCGATGACGATGGCATCGAAGGCGTGGTGGTCCATGCCCGCAAGCCTGCGCCGCGGTCGTGTAACCGGCAAGCCGGGCGGCTTACGGATCGTAAGGTGGTTGCCATGCGTGTTTGTCCCTGACTAACCTGCTGGTTACCGACAAGCGGGCCCGTCACCGAGGCCCGCCCCCGGGTAGGAACGAAAGGGAAAGCATGTCCAGGAACGGGATCACCCGGCGCCATGTGATGCGCAACGGGGCTGGTGTAGTTGCGGCGGGCGTGCTCGGCGCACCGATGGTGCATGCGCAGGGCACGAGCGGCACGATCCGCTGCGGCTTCTGGGACCACTGGGTGCCGGCCGGCAACGGCGCCTTGCGCGAGCTGTGTGCCGAATGGGGCATGCGCAACCGGGTCGAAGTGAACATCGACTTCATCACCTCGGTCGGCAACCAGAACCTGCTCACCATCGCGGCGCAGGCGCAGAGCCGGTCGGGCCACGACCTGCTGTCCTTCCCGACCTGGGAGCCGGCCGCCAAGGCTGAGCTGCTGGAGCCGGTGGACGACGTGATGGGCCGCCTGGTCCAGAAATACGGTGCGATCACGCCCGCGGCCGAATACCTCGGCAAGATCGGCGGCAAATGGGTGGCGATCCCGGCGGTGTCGGGCACGCAGATGAAGCCCGCCTGCGTGCGCTTCGACCTGATGCAGCAGCATGCCGGCATCGACATCCGCGCCAGGGCCCGGGCGCCGACACCTGGAACTGGGACACCTTCCTGACGGCGGCCGAGAAGTGCCATGCCGCGGGCGTGCCCTTCGGCATGCCGATGGGGTCCTTCACCGATGCGGTCGACACCGTCGGCGCCATCTTCGCCTCCTTCGGCGCCTTCATGATGGATGCGCGCGGCAACCCGACGGTGCGCGGCAATGCGAAGCTGCGCACGGCCGTGGAATACATGGTCCGGCTGTCGCGCTTCCTGCCGAACGATGTCTGGGCCTGGGACGATGCGTCGAACAACCGCGCGCTGATCTCCGGGCGTTCGGCGCTGGTCTTCAACCCGCCATCGGCCTGGGCGGTGGCGAAGCGCGATGCGCCGCAGGTGGCGGCGAATTGCTGGACCGTGCCGATGCCGGCCGGGCCGGAGGGCCGCTTCGTGCCCTACCTGCCGTATTTCTGGGGCATCTGGTCGTTCAGCCGGCAGAAGCCGGCGGCCAAGGGGCTGCTGGAATTCCTGTCCGAGCGCACGCAGGCCGAGAAGCAGACCACCACGTCGAACGGCTACGACATCCCACCGTTCCAGAGCATGAACGACTTCCCGATCTGGTCGACCGAAGGCCCGCCGACCGGCACCGTCTACAACTACCCGCTGCGCGCGCACCACAATGCGCGCACCTCGGTCGCGATGGCGCCCGCGCCGGCGGAATTCGCCGTGCAGGCCTACCAGCAGGCGCTCAACACCAAGGTGGTGGCGCGTATCGTCCAGGGCGGCGAGACCATCGACCAGTCGCTGACCTGGCTCGATCGCGAACTGACCAACATCCGCCGCGGCGGCTGACGGCCAGGCACCGGGCGCGGGCGGGCGGCACCAGGCCGCCCGCCCGGCCTGCCATTTGAAGGGAGAGCAGCATGGCAGCCGACGGCAGCCTGGCCGTGAGCGGCGTATCCAGCGTCAGCCGCGGTCGCGCGAACACGATGCAGCGCTTTGCGCGACGCCGTTCGACCATTGCCTTTATGATGACGGTGCCGCTGCTGGCCATCATCATCGGCCTCGTCGCCTATCCGGCGGCCTATGCGATCTACCTCTCCACGCTCAACCGGCGCATGACGGCCTTCGCCGGCACGCTGAACTTCGAACTGCTGTTCGATAGCAACACCTTCTGGAACGTGGCGTTCCAGTCGTGCTTCTTCGCCATCACGGCCGTGCTGCTGAAGGCGTCGATCGGCTTCTGGCTGGCGCACATGCTGCACCACATCCCCAACAAGGGGCAGCGCAAGTGGCGCGGCATGCTGCTGGTGCCCTGGGTCATCCCGCCGGCGCTGTCCACGCTCGGCTGGTGGTGGATGTTCGACCCGTCCTATTCGTCGATCAACTGGCTGCTGGCGGTGATTTCCGTGCCCGAGGTGCCGTGGCTGGGCCATCCCTGGGCGGCGCGCATCTCCATCATCATCGTCAATGTCTGGATCGGCACGCCGTTCTTCATGATCATGTATCTCGCGGCGCTGAAGTCGGTGCCGGAGCAATTGTATGAAGCGGCGATGATCGACGGCGCATCATCATGGCAGCGGCTGCGCTACGTGACGCTGCCGATGATGGCGAACATCATCTCGATCACCGTGCTGTTCAGCCTGATCGTCACCTTCGCGAACTACGACATCGTGCGCGTGCTGACCAATGGCGGGCCGCGTGACCTCACGCATGTGTTCGCGTCCTATGCCTTCCAGGTGGGCATCCTGTCCGGCAACATCCCGCGCGGTGCGGCGGTGTCGCTGTTCATGTTCCCCATCCTCGCGATCTGCGCCTTCTTCGTGCTTCGCAGCGTGACCCGGCGCAACAAGGAGCAGATGTGATGTCGGCGACCGCCGCCAACCGCGACACGCCGGGCATCTACAGCAAGGCCGGCAGCCTGCGCGCCGAACGGCGCTGGGCGCTCTGGACCGCCTACATCTCGCTGGTCATCGCCGCGATCATCTTCCTCGCCCCGCCCTTCTACATGCTGATCACCAGCCTGAAGACGAGCGGCGAGATCGCCACCATGACCGGCAACCCCTGGCTGGTGCGCGACCCGACGCTCGAGAACTATACCGCCATCATCTTCAACCCGATGTTCCAGCGCTTCATGCTGAACAGCATCATCATCACCACCTGCGTGGTGGCGCTCACGATGGTGATCTCGATCCTGGCCGCCTTCGCGCTGGCGCGGATGCGCTTCTGGGGCAGCCAGGTGCTGGCGACCGGCGTGTTCCTCACCTACCTGGTGCCGGACACGCTGCTGTTCATCCCGCTGTACCAGATCGTGGGCGGGCTCGGGCTGCTGAACTCGATCTTCGGGCTGATCCTGGTCTATCCGACGCTGACGGTGCCCTTCTGCACCTGGATCATGATCGGCTACTTCGCCTCCATCCCGAAGGAGTTGGACGAGGCCGCGCTGATCGACGGCGCGACCTGGTCGCAGATGCTGCTCAAGATCTTCATCCCGGTGGCGCTGCCGGGGATCATCGCGGCGACGATCTTCGCCTTCACCGTCTCCTGGGCAGCCTTCGTCTATCCCACCGCCTTCGTCACCACGCCCGACCAGATGCCGCTGACCATCGGCGTGGTGTCGCAGCTGGTGCGCGCGGACACCTTCGCCTGGGGGCAGATCATGGCGGGTGCGCTGATGGCGGCGCTGCCGCCGGTGGTGATCTACGCCTTCCTCATGGACTACTACATCGCCGGGCTGACCGCCGGCGCGACAAAGGGTTGATCCGAAGATGGCTCAGGTTTCCCTTCGCAAGATCATCAAGGCCTATGAAGGCGGCGTGCAGGCGGTCAAGGGCATCGACCTTGAGATCGAGGACCATGAATTCGTGGTCCTGGTCGGCCCGTCGGGCTGCGGCAAGTCCACCACGCTGCGCATGATCGCGGGGCTGGAGGAGATCACCGGCGGCGAGATCGCGATCGGCGGCACCGTGGTGAACGACATCCCGCCGCGTGACCGCGACATCGCCATGGTGTTCCAGAACTACGCGCTCTATCCGCACATGTCTGTCTACGACAACATGGCCTTCGGCCTGACGCTGCGGAAATTTCCCAAGGCCGAGATCGACAAGCGCGTGAAGGAAGCCGCGCGCATCCTCGACATCACGCCGCTGCTGGACCGCAAGCCCAAGGCCCTGTCGGGCGGGCAGCGCCAGCGCGTGGCGATGGGCCGCGCCATCGTGCGCGACCCCAAGGTCTTCCTGTTCGACGAACCGCTGTCGAACCTCGATGCCAAGCTGCGCGTGCAGATGCGCACCGAGATCAAGAAGGTCCACCAGACCGTCAACACCACCACCATCTACGTCACCCACGACCAGGTCGAGGCAATGACGCTGGCCGACCGCGTGGTGGTGATGAACCACGGCATCATCGAGCAGGTCGGCCCGCCGCAGGTGCTGTATCACACGCCCGCCACGCGCTTCGTCGCGGGCTTCATCGGCAGCCCGTCCATGAACTTCATCGCCGCGCGGTTGGAGGAAACATCCGGTGCGCTGCGCCTGCACCTGCCCGCCGGCATGAGCGTGGACGTGCCCGAGGCGCGCGTCGCGCGCTACCGCGCCTATGCCGGCAAGGATGTCATCTTCGGCATCCGCCCCGAGCACCTGACCGACGACAAGCCGACCGACAAGACCAACCCCGCGCCGATGATGCTGACGCCCGAGGTGATCGAACCCATGGGCATGGAGACCCTCGCGCACTTCAAGCTCGAAGGCACGGAGCTGACGGCGCGGCTCGATCCCGCGACGCCGGCCTCGGTCGGGCAGCCGCTGCGGCTGATCGCGCACATGGACCAGATGCATCTGATCGACCCCACCACCGACAAGGTCATTTGAATGAAGCGCCTCGAAGGAAAGTCCGCCTGGGTCACCGGCGCGGGCAGCGGCATCGGCCGCGCTATCGCCATCCTGTTCGCGCAGGAAGGGGCGAAGGTCGCGCTGACCGGCCGGCGCACCGCGCCGCTCGAGGAAACCGCCGCGATGATCGGCAGCGGCGCGGTCATCGTGCCCTGCGACCTGACCGACGAAAAACAGATCGCCGCCGCCCTCGCGACGGTGGAATCCTCCATCGGCGGGCCGGACATCCTGGTGAACAACGCCGGCGTGAACCTGCCCAAGCGCTACATGCACCAGCTCACGCCCGACTCCATCCGCGCGCTGGTGGACGGCAACCTGACCGCGCCCTTCATGACCTCGATCGCGGTGCTGCCGGGCATGCGCAAGCGCGGCGGCGGGCACCTGATCCAGATCGCGTCCATGGCAGGCAAGGGTATCTCCTTCCTGTCGGGTCCGGGCTACACGGCGGCCAAGCACGGCTTCGTCGCGCTGTCGCAGTCGATCAACCAGGAGAACGGGATCCACAACATCCGCTCCTGCTGCATCTGCCCCGGCGAGGTCGCGACCGACATCCTCAAGAACCGGCCCGAGCCGGTGCCGGCCGAGGACATCGAACGCCTGCTGCAGCCCGAAGACATCGCTGCCATGGCGCTGTTCGTGGCCACCATGCCGGCGCGTGCGAACATCACCGAGATGCTGGTGACACCCACCTACATGCGACTTCTGGCGCCGCAGGCGAAGAAGGTCGCGGCGATGTAGGAAAGGTCGGGGGAGGGAACTCCCCCGAGCTCCCTCATTTTTTTCTGTCACTTGGGGACTGACCGGCGAGGTCAGCCAGAAATGCCGATGCACGTGCACCACATTCCCGTCGATGCGCTCACCGCCCTGGTGCGCGATGTCTTTCTCGCGGCAGGCTGCGACGGCGCGGAATCCAACCGCATCGCCACCCACCTGGTCGGCGCGAACCTGGCCGGGCATGACAGCCATGGCGTGGTGCGCGTGCCGCGCTACGTCGAATGGCTCGAGGCCGGCTTCGTCGTGAAGGGCCAGACGGCGGAGGTCGTCACCGATGGCGGGTCCTTCGCCGTGCTCGACGGCAAATGGGGCTTCGGCCAGACCGTGGCGCCGCAGGCGGTTGCGCTCGGCATCGCGCGCGCGCAGCAGAACGGCGTGTGCATCACCGCGCTGCGCAACGCGGGACATATCGGCCGCGTGGGCGACTATGCCGAACAGGCCATCGCCGCGGGGCTGATCTCCATCCATTTCGTCAATGTCGCCGGCAGCGTGCTGGTCGCGCCCTTCGGCGGCGTCGAGCGCCGCTTCTCGACCAACCCGGTCGCCATCGGCGTGCCGCTGCCGGGCCGACCGCTGGTGCTGGATTTCGCCACCTCCCTGGTGGCCGAGGGCAAGGTGCTGGTCGCGTCGTCCGGCGGAAAGAAACTGCCCGAAGGCGCGCTGATCGAACCCGACGGGCAACTGTCCACCGACCCGCACACGCTCTATGGCCCGTATGAGTCCGTCGGGCCGCGCAACCCGGCGAACGGGCAGGGTGCCATTCGTGCCTTCGGCGACCACAAGGGGTCGGGCCTCGCCTTCATGTGCGAAATGCTGGCCGGCTGCCTGACCGCCGGTGGCACCTCGGGGCCGGTCAATGGGCGCGGGCGGATCGCGAATGGCATGCTCTCCGTGTTTCTCTCGCCGCACCATTTCGGCACGCAGGACGAGTTTGAGCGCATGGGCCTCGTCTATGCGGACTGGATCTCGGCTTGCCGCCCGGCCGACCCTTCGGCGCCCGTGCTGCTGCCCGGCGAGCCGGAGCAGCAGCGCCGCGCAGACCGCACGGCCAACGGCGTGCCGCTGCCCGACGAGACCTGGTCGAACATCCTCGCGACCGCGACGCGCCTGGGCGTCAAAAGCGCCGTGTGATCAACGCAGGTCGCGGTGTTCGTAGCCGCGGCGCAGCCAGTCAACCAGTGGCAGCGGGCGGCGTCGCGGCAGTGTTGCTGCCTGGCGGCGGGCATGGATCTCGTGCAGCAGCATGTCGCCGCCGGGCAGGCGCCGCAGCGTCAGTCGGCGGGTGAAGCGTTCGGCCGTGCCCGGATGGCGGCCGAGCACCAGCAGGGCCGAGTCCGGCAACAGGGTGGCAAGCAGGTCGATCATGCGGTCGGCCTCCTCAGGTTCCAGCGCGGTCGTGCTGTCGCCCAGCAGGATCCAGCGTGGGCGGTGCAGCAGGACGCGTGCGATGGCGAGGCGCTGCATCTCCACATTGCCCAGAACGCTGTCCCAATCCGCGGATTCCTCGATGCGCGCCACCAGGCCATCGAGCCCCACGGCAGCCAGGGCCCGACGCGCCGCGTCGGGCGGATGCTGGTCGGCTCCTTCCGGAAAGGTCAGGGCATCGCGCAGTCGCCCTTCCGGCAGATGCGGCTTTTCGCCGATGGCGGTCAGGTCCGCGTCGGGCGGCAGGTCGACAATGCCGCGCCCCCAGGGCCAGATCCCGGCGAGCACGCGGAACAGCGCCTGGGCCGCCTCGGGATCGCCATCGACCAGGACGCGGTCGCCGGGTGCCACGTGCAGCGTGACATCGGACAGCAGCGCGGTACCGTCGGGTGCGGCCACGCAGAGGTCGCGCACACCGAGGCCCCGCCCCGACATGCGGTCGAGCACGATGGCATCGGCGCCGCTGCGCGCGGCTTCGGCTGCGACGATGCCCACGCCTTCCTCGAGCGCCAGCACGCGTTCGACCGACGCACGCCACTCGGCGATGCGCTGCAGGTTGTCGACCGGCCAGGACAGCGCCGCCGTCACCTGCTGAAAGGCCTGCGCGATCTGCATCACGCCGCCCAGCGAGATCGCGCCCTGGATGTAGCGCGGCGTGGTCATCAGGATCGGAAAGACGGGTGCGAGCGTGAGGTAGCCCGACGAGAAGCCGGTCAGCCGCGACAGGCTCTGCGTCTGTGCCGCCCAGGCCGGGCGGATGCCGTCGAACAGCCCGGCGATGCGCCCGCGCTCGCGCGCCTCGCCGCGGGCGAGCGCGATGGGCTCGGCGGTCTCGCGTGCGCGCACCAGGCCGAAGCGGAAGTCGGCCTCGCGCGTCTGGCGCAGGTCGGTCGCGCGCACCAGCGGGCGGCCAAGCAGGAAGGCCACCGCCGATCCCGCCGCGGCATAGGCGAAGGACAGCGCGACCATGTGGCCTGGCATCTCGATGCCCAGCACCGTGATGCGCCCCGACAGCGTCCAGAGCAGCCCGACAAAAGTGACCAGCAGCAGCGTCGCGTAGAGCAGGCTGTTCGCCAGGTCGATCGCGTATTCCGTGGCGATGCGGATGTCCTCCGCGATGCGTCCGTCGGGGTTGTCGTGGTCGCCAGGAATCTGCGCGACCTGGTAGTGCCGCGCCTCCGACATCCAGGAGCCGACGACGCGCTGCGTAAGCCAGGCACGCCAGGCGATGTTGAGCCGCCGGCGCGCGACCATGTGCAACGCATTGGCCAGCACCGCGCCGCCGACGATCAAAGCGAAGATGCCGATCTGCGTGACGAACCGATCCATCGAGCGGCGTTCCAGCGCGTCGAAGAAATCCGCGTTCCACAGGTTGAGCCGGATCGCCAGCGCCACCTGTGCCACGCCCAGCGTCGCCAGGGCGAGCGTCCAGGCGCGGGCGTGCCACCGCTGATCACCGTGCAGCCAGAATGGCCCGGCGAGGCGCAGGAAGTCGTGGAAGAACCGCGACCTGGCCGCATGGTCCGGCATGCCGGTCATGCCCGCCGCGGCGCGCCGGGGTCGAGAAAGGCGCGCAGCGCGGCGATCTCCTGTGCTGCCGCGGGATCGGCCAACCGTGCGTAGAGCGCGGCCGCCCCGCCGTAGATCGCGTTCGCGGCGGAATCGTCGCGCGTGAAACCGGCGATCTCCTCCATCTCGCCGGCCCAGCGATAGGCCTTGTCGGGCATGGACGGCATCATGCGCGCGAACCAGGCGGAAAGGGCCGGCTGGCTCGCGGCCAACTCCGCGCGCAACGCATCCGCGGCACCGGCGCGCGTCGCCGCCAGCATCATGGCGGTCCCGATCGCCACCAGCCCCTTGGTGATGCCGGCGTAGGACATCTTGAGCGCAGAGGCTGCGCCGATCGGCCCGTCCACCACGCGCAGGTCGATGCCCCGCTCCGCCAGCAGCGCGGCGAAGCCCGGCGCCTCGGGCCCCGAGGCATGGACCACCGGGCCGGCATAGCCCTCCCGCGGCGGCCCGCCGATGATGCCGGCATCCACGACGCGCATCCCGTGGCCGGCGAGCAGCGTCGCGATGCGCAGCATCGTCTGCGGACTGATCGCGTTGCAGTCGGCGTAGAGCGGCGGCTTGGGCGCGGCGGCCAGGATCGGCGCGAGCGTCGCGGCGGTTGCCTCCGCCTGGTCCGGCGGCAGGATCGACAGGAAGGCGTCGGCCGCCGCCAGGTCGGCGATCGGCACGGCGCGCATCCCCGCCGCGGCGGCGCGCGCCGCGCTGGCGGCGCTGCGCCCGTCGAGGTTGGTCAGCACCGTCACGCCATGCGCGACGAGCCGCGCGGCCACGCCCGCGCCCATCGCGCCCTGCGCCAGGATGGCCACCACCGGTGTCGTCATCATGCCTGCCATCGCCTTGCTGTCCTTGGGGGAAGGTGGCGCTGCCCGGGCCGCGCGCCAATCCCGCCCCGGGATTTGCCGATGACGGGACCGGGGCGTAGCGTTCCGTCGAACGGGGCCGGGATGCCCCGGCGGGATGGGAACGTCATGCGCAGGTGCATCCGCATCCGCATCCGGGCGTGCCGCCCTCCCGCACCGGCAGGAAGGGAGAGACCACGATGCCCACCATCCGTCCGACCAGCGGCGTGCTCGGCGCCAGCGTCACCGACATCGACCTCGCGCGCCCCCTGGATGCGGCGGATTTCGCCACCATCCTGCGTGCGCTCGGACGCTACGGCGTGCTGTGCTTTCCGAACCAGCTGCTGCAACCAGCGGCCCTGCGGGATTTCTCGCTGCGCTTCGGTTCCATCCAGACGTCGCTGTCCGGCAAGTTCCAGGATCCGCAGATCCCGGAGGTCGGCATCCTGTCGAACATCGTCGAGGACGGTAAGCCGATCGGCCTGGCGGATGCCGGGCAGGATTGGCACACCGACATGTCCTATCGCGATACGATGGGCTTCGTGAACGTGCTGAACGCGCACCGGGTGCCGCGGCGCGACGGCCGTGTGCTGGGATCGACCGTCTTCGCCAACATGCATGCGGCGTATGACGCGCTGGACCCGGCGCTGAGGGCCAAGCTGGAGAACGCCACCGCGACGCACGACTTCAACAAGTTCTGGGACATGATGGTCAAGCGCGGCACGGCCGGGCGCAAGCCGCTCACGCCCGAGGAGCGCGCCAAGCGCCCGCCGTCGGTGCATCCGGTGTTCCTCACCCATCCGATCACCGGGAAGAAGGTGCTGTACTGCAATCCCGGCTACGCGGTGCGTATCAACGAGCTGGACGAGGCGGAGAGCGATCGCGTGCTCGATGCGCTGTTCGAACACCAGCTGCAGGATCGCTTCCTGCACACGCACCAATGGACCGAGGGCGACCTGCTGATCTGGGACAATATCGGCACGCTGCACAACGCCATCCCCGACTACGGGCCGAACGAGCACCGGCTGATGAAGCGCTGCCAGGTGATGGCCGACAAGGTCTTCCAGCCCGGCTTCATCCAGCAGGCGCTGGCCGCCTGATGCGCTGGATCCGCTTCACGGCCGAGGGCCGCACCGCCTACGGCATCCTCGAGGGCGACCGCATCGCCGAGGTGAACGGCGACCCGTTCAAGGGCCACGAGGCCACGTCGCGCCGCCACGACCTTGCGGCCGTGAAGATCGAGGTCCCTGTCATCCCGCCCACCTTCTACTGCGCCGGGCTGAACTACGTGGAGCACGTGAAGGAAGGTGCCGCCAAGCGGGGCGAGGTGCCGAACATCCCGACCAAGCCCGACATGGGCTACCGCGCCGCCAACGCGCTGATCGCCCATGGCGAGACCATCGTCATCCCGGCCGACGCCACCGAGAAGGTGCACTACGAGGGCGAGCTCGTCGCCGTCGTCGGGAAGAAGGCCAGGAACCTGACCGAGGAGAACGCGCTCTCCTGCCTGCTCGGCTGGACCATCGGCAACGATGTGAGCGAACGCACGTGGCAGAAGGCCGACCGCACCTTCTGGCGGTCCAAGAACACCGACACCTTCAAGCCGATGGGTCCATGGATCGAGACGGATTTCGACCTCGATGCCGCGGAGACCATCGTGCGGCTGAATGGCGAGGTCCGCACGCGCTTCCACACCAACCACATGCTGTTCGGCGTGGCGAAGTTCATCGCCACCATGACGCGCAATGTCACGCTGCACCCGGGCGACATCATCTGGATGGGCACCGACGGCACCTCGCCGGACCTGAAGCATGGCGACGTGGTGGACATCGAGATCACCGGCCTCGGCCACCTGACCAATCCCGTCATCCGCGAAGGTGCGTAATCCCGTGAACGTTCCGCATGAACGCGTCCGTGCGCAGATCCAAGCCATCCTGGCGTCCTGGGGCATGGCTCCGGACCTCCTCGCGACCACCGTCGAGGCGATGATCGAGACCGACCTGCTCGGCGTCGACAGCCACGGCATCTCGATGCTGATGACCTACGAGAAGCGCGTGAAGGATGGTTCGCTGAACCTCCAGGCCCGGCCACGCATCGAGAAGCAGAATGCTTGTACCGCGCTGGTCGATGGCGGTGCGGGGCTGGGCCATCCGGTCTCCGCGTTCGGGATGAACCTTGCGGTGGACAAGGCGAAGGAGGCCGGCGTCGGCATCGTCGGCGTGCGAAACTCGCATCACTTCGGGGCGGCGGGAGTCTATGCGCGCATCGCGGCCCGGCGCGGCGCGATCGGGATGGTTACCTCCGCGACGCGCGGCGTGACCATGGTGCCGACGCGCGGTGCGGCACCCGTGCTCGGCACCAATCCGCTCGCCTTTGCGGCGCCAGCCAAGCGCCACCCGCCCTTCGTGCTGGACATGGCGACGACCACGACCGCGGCAGGCAAGGTGAAGGTCTACGACCTGAACAACCGCCCGCTGCCGTCGGGCTGGGTGCTGGATGCCAAGGGCCAGCCTGTCACCGATCCGAAGCGGGGCTTCGACATCGTGTTCAACCAGCCCGAGGGCGGCCTCTCGCCCCTCGGTGGTTCGCCGGAGATGGCGAGCGCCAAGGGCTACGGGCTGGCGATGATGGTGCATATCCTGGGCGGCACGCTGGTCGGTTCGTCCTTTTCGCCGATCCGCAACCGCACGCAGAAGCCGGGCGACCCGGACGACATCGGACACTTCTTCATGGCGGTCGACCCGGCGGCCTTCCGCGCGCCGGGCGAATTCGAAAGCGACCTCGACGACGTGATCGACGTGCTGCACGCCACGCCGGCGGCCGACCCAGCCAAGCCGGTGCTGGTCGCCGGCGACCCGGAGGAGGCCGAACGCCAGCGCCGCCTGCGCGACGGCATCCCGGTTCCGGCCGCCCTCGACACGCTGATCCGCGGCATCTGCGAGAGGTCCGGCGCCGCCTACATGCTCAGCTAGAACAACACGCAACGGGAGGAACGGGCCATGAGACCCTTGCTGATGGCAGCTGCTGGCTTCGCGCTGGCGGCGGGTGCGGCGCAGGCGCAGACTTTGCGCATGGGCGTGGGCGCGCAGATCACCTCGACCGACCCGCACTTTCACAACATCTCGCCCAACAACGCCTTCGCCTCGATGGTCTTCGACAACCTGCTCGAGACCGACGACCGCGCGCGCCTCACGCCTGGCCTGGCGGAGTCCTGGCGCCCGGTCGGCGAGGACAGCTGGGAGTTCACGCTGCGCCGCGGCGTGCGCTTCCACAACGGGTCCGACTTCACCGCCGAGGATGTCGCCTTCACGCTCGAACGCATCCCGACCGTGGTGAACAGCCCGGGTTCCTTCCGCACCTACACCCAGGGGGTTCGCGGCGTGGAGATCGTCGATTCCCACACCATCCGCTTCCGCACCGCCGGCCCCGCGCCCCTGCTGCCGACCGACCTCGCCATGGTGCCGATGCTCGACCGGCAGACGCACCAGGGGGCCACGACCGAGGATTTCAACGCCGGCCGCGCCGCCATCGGCACCGGCCCGTATCGCATGACCATGCACCGCCCCGGCGACCGCATCGAGCTCCAGCGCAACGACACCTACTGGGGCGGGCGCCCGGCCTGGCAGACCATCGACTATCGCATGATCACCAACGACGCCGCGCGCACCGCGGCGCTGCTGGCCGGCGACGTGGATTTCATCGACCAGGTGCCGACGACGGACACCGCGCGCCTGCAGCGCGCGCCACGCATCGTCCTGAGCGAAGTCGACAGCATGCGCTTCGTCTATTTCTTCGTGGACCACATGCGCGACGGGCCGTCGCCCTTCATCACCGACCATGACGGCCGCCCCTTGCCGCGCAACCCGATGCGCGACATCCGCGTCCGCCGCGCGCTCTCGCTCGCCCTCGATCGTGCGGCGATCGTCTCCCATGTCATGGAGGGTGCGGCGACCGCGACCGTGCAGGTCATGCCGCCCGGCGCATTCGGCTACGTCCCGGACCTCGAGGTGCCGCGCGCCGACCCTGAGGCGGCGCGCCGCCTGCTGGCCGAGGCCGGCTACCCCAACGGCTTCCGCCTGACCCTGCACGGCCCGAACGACCGCTACCCCAACGACGCCCGCATCAGCCAGGCGGTCGGCCAGATGTGGACGCGCATCGGCGTGCGCACCCAGGTCGAGGTCGCGCCGTTCGCGAGTTTCGTCGCGCGCGCTTCACGGCAGGAATTCTCGGCCTTCCTCGTCTCCTGGGGCAGTTCGACCGGCGAACCCATGGCCGGGCTGCGTTCCGTCGCCGCCACCTACAATCGGGAGCGCGGCACCGGGTCGGTGAACCGCGCCCGCTATTCCAACCCGGCCTTCGACGCGGCGTTGGAAGCGGCCGGGCGGGAACTGAACGACACCCGGCGCGAGGCGATGCTGCAACAGGCAACCCGCATCCTGGTCGAGGATGTCGGCATCATCTCCACCCACCTGCAGAAGAATGTCTGGGCCATGCGCCAGGGCTTCGCCCATACCCCCCGGGTGGACGAGCGCACCCGCGGCCAGGATGTCCGCCCGGCGGCCCGCTGAACCCTCATGGCGGTTGCGTGACGGCGATCTCAGGCTGACTCCGCCGCCCCGGCCGCGCTATGAAGGCCCCGCCAAGAACGTCAGGCCAGGAGACCTATGAGCATGAGCGAGACCGCCGTCACCGTGCAGCCCATGCGCTACCTCGACAAGGCGATGGGCGCGCTGCGCGACCTCGGCCTGCCGATGCCGACCGCCTCGGCCGAGGAAAGCCCCATCACCGGTCTGCTTTCCAAGATCATGGAGCTGGACGCCGACCGCGTGACGCTGATCGCCCGCGTGTTGAACCAGGCCACCAATTTCAACGAGGTGGTGCGCGAGCAGATCAAGGCGATGGAGGTGGGCGAGCGCTACCAGACCATCACCACCGCCTTCAACTCCATCCGCGACGACGCCAAGGGCATGGTCGCGCAGATGGAGGACGGCAAGATCTCGACCATGGAGCGCTTCTCCAACATCTGGCAGAAGGCGACGCGCGGCGACATCGCATCGCGCTTCAACACCATCCGCGACACCTACCTGGAAGTGTCCAAGGACACCAAGGCGAACATCGACCGCGAGCATGCCATCCTGGAAGCCTATCGCGACTTCCGCGGCGCGATGAAGCAGGGCGAGGTGCTGGCACTGGAAGTGCTGAAATCCGCCGAGGGCCGGCTCAATGTCGCGAAGGATGCGACCGATGTCGCGGTGAAGGCGGCCGAGGCCGCCGCCGCAATGGAACCGGCCGAGCGCGCCCGCCTGGAACTCGCGCGCGACGAGGCGCTGCGCCACCTCCAGGCCGAGGACGGCAAGTACCAGATCGCCAAGGACCTGGCCGATAACCTGACGGTTTCCTACAACACCTCCGAAGTGATCATGGCGCGCCTTGTGCAGATCACCACGGCGAAGGAACGCGTCTACCAGCAGTCGGTCTCCTTCTTCTCGACCAACGAGGCGGTGCTGACCGCGCTCACCGCGTCCTTCACCGGCATGCACGGGCTGCACGAGAGCACCCGGGCGCTGGAGAGCATGAAGGCCGGCGTGAACCAGTCGCTGGAAGTGCTGGCCGAGATCGGCGGCAAGGTGCAGGAAGCCGCGCTCAAGGCCGGCTATGGCCCGACCATTCAAGCCGATGCGGTGAAGAAGCTGGTGGAATCGGTGGTGAACTACCAGGAGCGCTCGATCGAGATCATCGACGAGATGCGCACCGCCGCCACGCAAAACAGCGACGAGATCCGCCGGTCCGTCGAGGAAGCCAAGCAGCGCATGGCGAAGCTGGCACAGCGCGCCACCGTGGTTGCCGCGGCGAATGCCTGAGCCTGTCGCGGTGAAAGCCGCGCCCGTCAACGGCGCGGTGAAAGCCGCGCCCGCGCTCGACGAGACCATGCTGGCGATGGACGTGGTGGACACGATCCGCCACGCCGATCGCCTGGTCGAACGCGAGCTGGAAGGCCCCGGCCGCCAGGCGAGGCTGCGCGACCGGTTGCGCGAGATCTACACCTCGCAGGGGATCGAGGTCGCCGACCATGTGCTCGACGCCGGCATCCTGGCGCTGGAGGAAAAACGCTTCGCCTACACCCCCAAGGGCGAAGGCTGGCGCCGCACCCTGGGCACCGCCTGGGCGACGCGCGGGCGTTGGGGAAAGTTCGCGGCCGCCGGGTTCGGTGGGCTCGTGCTCATCTGGGGTGTCTACTACTTCTCCGTCGTGGCGCCGCGCGCGCGCGAAGCCGCGGCCATCACGCGCGAACTTGAAACTGAATTGCCGCGCGCGCTGCGCGCCGAACATGACCGCGTCCTCGCCGGCACGCAGGAAGCACCGCCACGCGCCGAGGCCGCACGCCTGCTGGCCGAGGGCGAGGCCGCCGCGCGCGCCGGCAACCTGACCGAAGCCCGCGCACGCCGCACCGCGCTGAACGACCTGGCGGCACGCCTCGCCGCTGCCTACACCGTGCGCATCGTGAACCGGCCCGGAGAGCCCTCCGCCGTCTGGCGCGTGCCCGCCGCCAATCCGCGCGCACGCAACTACTACCTGATCGTCGAGGCGGTGGACCGCGACGGCCGCCCGGTCGAGGTGCCGATCACCAGCGAGGAGGATGGCCGCGTCACCCGCGTCTCCCGCTGGGCGCTGCGCGTGCCGGAGGCCGAGTTCGAACGCGTGCGACGCGACAAACTCGCCGACGGCATCATCGATCAGCCGGTGATCGGCCAGAAGGCTGCCGGCAGCACCACGACCAACTGGACCGTCGAGACCAACGGGGGGGCGATCCTGTCATGGTGAGCGGCGTCGCCGTCCTGCAGGAGATGGACCAGCGCCTGGCGGAGGCGCAGCGCGAAGCCTCCGCTGCGCAGACCCAAGCCGATACGCTGGCCGCGCGGCGCGAAGGCCTGCGCACCGAGGAGGCCGAGGCGCTGCGCGAACTCGCCCGCCTGCACGTTCTGGAATTGGCTGACGGCAAGACCGCGCTCGACGCGCTCGATGCGGCCGGCGCGCAGGTTCAGGCCAGCTTGCGCCGACGTGCGACGGAACTGGAAGCCGCGCAGCGTGCCGTGCTCGACGCACGCGATGCGCTGATGGCGGCCGAAGCGGCGCGCGATGCCGAGGCCACGCGCCACCGCGCCGCCCAGGAAGCCGAGGCCGCCGCCCTGCGCGCCGCCGACGCCAAGGCTGGCGAGGATGCCCACTACCGCGCCCTCGCCACCGCCGCCGAGGAAGCCGAGCGCACCGCGCAGCTCGCCGAGCAGAAATCCGGCTTCGCCGCGCGCGACTTCGAGGAAAAGGGCCGCCCCTACCGCGCCGATCCGCTCTTTGCCTATCTGTGGGACCGCGGCTACGGCACCGGGCGCTATCGCGCCTTTCCGCTGGTGGCGATGATCGATGGCTGGGTGGCGCGGCTGATCGACTTCGACCCGGCACGGCGCGCCTATCACCTGCTGTCGGACCTGCCGGGCAACATGACCGCGCATGCGCAACGCATGCGGGCCGCGGCGGATGCGGCAGTGCGCGCCATGGTCGAACGCCGCCGCGTGATCGCCGGCCTGCCCGAGGGCGATGGCCGACCCCCGATCGATGCGCTGGAGGCCGCCGAGGACGCGGTCGAGGCGGCGCAGGCTGCCCTGGCCGCGGCCGAGGCGAAGCGCAGTGCGCTGGCTGCCGGCGAGGATGCCGATTCCCAGGCCGCGATCCGCGCTCTGGAAGCGGCGATCGGTGCGCGTTCGCTGCGCACGCTGCGCGAGGAAGCGGCCCGCACGCCGACCCGCGACGATGATGCCATCGTCGCGCGGCTCGAAATCGCTGCGGCGGAGCGGGCGCGCATCGAACGCGACCTGGCCGATGCGCAGGGGCAGGCCGAGGGCGCGCGGCGCCGCTTCGCCGAGATGCAGACGCTGCGCACCGACATGCGCACGCGCGGCGTCGAACGCAGCGAATGGGGCTTCGCCAGCGGCGCGCTGATCGGCGCGCTGCTCAGCGAGGTGCTGCGCGGCAGCCTGTCCCGCGACGGATTCTGGGACCGCATGGAGCGCCAGCGCGTGCCGAGCCAGATGCCCGGCACCGCGCATCCCGGTCCCTGGGGCAAGCAATTGCCGGGGCCTTGGGGGCAGCCCGCACCCGGGCCCTGGGCGGGCGATTCGCAGCAGCCTGGCGGCGGCAACTGGTGGGGCGGCGACGATGCCTCGCCCTATTGGGGGCGCGGCGGCAAGCAACCGAGCGGCGGCGGTTCGAAAGGCGGCGGCGGTGATTGGGGCGGCACGTCGGGCGGCGGATTCTCGACCGGCGGCAAGAGCGACGGCAGGGGCGGATTCCGCACCGGCGGATCGGTCTGACCGCGGCGGGGTTCGCACCCGCGCCGCTTCGCGTTAGTCTCCCACGGCTCAACGAACCGGGAGACGCGCCATGACGTTCCGCCGCAGCATCCTTGTCGCCGCCACCGCGGCCGCCTTCGCCTTGCCGGGCGCGGCCTCGGCGCAGGCGCCGCAGTTCTTCCGCATCGGCACCGGCAGCGCGGGCGGCACCTATTATCCGATCGGCGGCATCATCGCGAATGCGCTGTCCTGCCCGCCCGGCGCCGCGTGCAATACCGCGGGCGCGACGGACGGCATTCCCGGCATGGTCGCTGTCGCGCAGGCCACCCAGGGCAGCGTGCAGAACGTGGCGATGGTGCAGTCCGGCAATGCCGAGGCCGGCTTCACGCAATCCGACGTGTCGCACTGGGCCTTTACCGCGACCGGCCTGTTCCAGGGGCGCCCGGCGCAGAACCGCATCCGCTTCGTGGGCCACCTGTTCCCCGAGCACATCCACGCCGCGGTGCGCCGCGACAGCCCGATCCAGAGCTTCAGCGACCTGCGCGGCAAGCGCATCGCGATCGGGCTGCAGGCCTCGGGCGCGCGCATCGGCTCCGAACTCATCCTCGGCGCCTATGGGCTGGTTGCGGGGCAGGGCTTCACCGCGGAATACCTGAACCAGGCGCAGGGCACCGAGCGCATGCAGGATCGCGGGCTGGACGCTGCCATCACCGTGGTCGGCTATCCGGCGGCGGCCTTCACCGAATTCTGCAGCCGCACCGGCTGCCGCTTCCTGCCGGTGCCCGAAGCCGAGGCCGCGCGCGTGATCGAGCGCGCGCCCTTCTACGGCCGCGGCGTGATCCCGCGCACCGCCTATGAAGGCCTGACCGAGGACGTGCCGACGCTGACCGTCGGCGCCGTGCTGGTGGTGCGCGACAGCCTGCCGGACGACCTCGTGTACAACATCACCCGCGCGCTGTGGTCCGACACGACGCGCGGGCTGCTCGACCGCGGCCATGCCAAGGGGCGCGAGATCGTGCGTGCGAACGCGCTGCAGGGCCGCGGCGTGGTGCCCTTCCATCCCGGTGCCGAGCGCTTCTATCGCGAAGCCGGCATTCTTCGCTGATTCCGTAAAGGCAGGGCCGTGTCCGCATCAGATCCCCGCGGCACGGCCGCCCCTGCCGGCCGCGCGACGCTCGACCTCGACGCCGCGGCCGAGCTCGAGAAGAAGTACGACAGCGAAGTCTCCTTCCGCGACCTGCATGGCCCGACGGCCTGGTCGCGCTGTCGGCCTTCCACTACTACACGGCCGGCTTCGGCATCCTGACCGAGCACTGGCACAAGTCGATCCACCTGGCCGGCGTGCTTGGCCTGATCTTCATCATGTTCCCCACCAAGCACGAATTCGGCCCGCGCATCGGCAACGTGCCGGTGACGGACTGGATCCTCGCGGGCCTGGTGGCGGCGGCCTGCTTCTACCTGCCTATCGTCTTCGACGAGCTCACCTTCCGCATCGGCATGCCGAACCTGCCGGACATGATCATGGGCACGATCATGATCGTGCTGGTGCTGGAGACGACGCGCCGCGCGATGGGCTGGGTGCTGCCCGTCATCGTGATCGTGTTCATCCTGTACGGGCTGTTCGGCAACAACCTGAGCGGCGTGCTGGCGCATCCCGGGTCGTCGTGGGAGGCCTTCCTCAGCCACGTGTATCTCACGCAGGAAGGCATCTTCGGCATCCCGGTGAAGGTGGTCGCGACCTTCGTCTTCCACTTCGTGCTGTTCGGCGTGCTGGCCACGCGCATGGGGCTCGGCCAGTTCTTCATCGACATCGCGTCGATCATCGCCGGGCGCTATCCGGGCGGGCCGGCCAAGGTGGCGGTGGTGTCCTCCGCCATGTTCGGGTCGATCAGCGGATCATCCATCGCGAACACGGTCACCACCGGGTCATTGACCATCCCGGCCATGAAGCGTGTCGGTTATCAGCCACATTTCGCCGGCGCTGTGGAGGCGGCGGCGAGCGCGGGTGGGCAGATCACACCGCCCATTATGGGGGCCGCGGCCTTCGTGATGATCGAATTCCTCGAAATCCCGCTGACCACCCTGCTGATCGCCGCGGCCGTGCCGGCCGCGATGCATTTCTGGGGTGTCTTCGTGCAGGTGCATTTCGAAGCCAAGCGCCTGGGCCTGCGCGGCATGGACCCCAGCGAGATCCCGCGCCTGTGGCCGACCATCCGCGACGGCTGGCCCACCGTGATCCCGCTGGTGCTGCTGGTCTATGTGATCATGCAGGGCTACACGCCGTATCTCGCGGCCTTCACCGGCATCAGCGCCTGCATCGTCGTGGGCTTCCTGAACCCGCGCAACCGCATGACGCTGAAGGACCTGTGGGACGCGTTCGACATGGGCGCGCGCTATGCGCTCGCGGTCGGTGCGGCGGCGGCGGCGGTCGGCATCGTGGTCGGCGTGGTCACGCTGACCGGGGCAGGCTTCCGCATCAGCTTCATCGTCACCCAGGCAGCCGTGCAGACGGCGGAATTCTTCCGCCCGATCGTCGAGCTCCTGCCTGCCAGCATCGGCTCCATGCAGGGCCTGACGCTGTTCATCACGCTGGTCTTCATCGCGCTGATCTGCATCGCGATGGGCGCGGGCATCCCGACCACGGCGCTGTACATCGTGCTGGCCGCGATTGCGGCCCCGGCGGTGCAGCAGCTGGGGGTGCCGCCGCTCGCGGCGCACCTTTTCATCCTCTACTACGGTATCCTCGCGGACCTGACGCCACCGGTCTGCGTGGCGGCCTATGCCGCCGCCGGCATCGCCGGGTCGAACCCGTTCCGCACGGGGATCACCGCGTTCCGGCTTGGCATGGCGAAGGCGACAGTGCCCTTCGTCTTCGCCTATGCACCGGTGATGCTGATCATGGTGGATGACTTCACCATCGGTGCCTTCCTGTTCACCACCATCACCTGCGCCATCGGCGTGCTGTTCCTGGGCATCGGCCTGACGGGATATGCCTTCACCCATATGGGGCTGGTGTCGCAGGGGGTGCTGGTCATCGCATCGCTGCTGATGATCTCACCCTCGGTGGTGATGACGGCGGCCGGGGCGGTGATCGCGGCGCCGGTCCTGGGGCTGAACTGGCTGCGCGCGCGCGCGCAGGCGGCGCCTGCCTAGAACAGCGAATACCCGCCATCCACCACCAGGCAGTCGCCCGAATGGTAGGCCGAGGCATCGGAGGCGAGGTACACCGCGATGCCGCCGAAATCCGTCCCGGTGCCCCAGCGCCGGGCAGGGATGCGCGGCAGCACGGCGGCGGCGAACCTGTCGTCCGCCACGCTGGGCGCGGTCATCGGCGTCTCGATCCAGCCGGGAAGCACGGCATTGGCGCGAATGCCGTGCCGCGCCAGTTCGACCGCCAGCGCGCGGATCATCGCCACCATCGCACCCTTGGTCGCGGCGTATTGCGCGTTGCGCGCCGCGCCCTCGATGGCGGCGAGCGACGCCGTGCCGACCAGCGACCCGCCGCCGCCGCGCTCGGCCATATGCCGCGCCGCCGCGCGCAGCGTGTAGAAGGCGCCATCCAGGTTCACCCGCGTCACGCGGTGCCATTCCGCGCTGTCGAGCTCGGTGAACTTCATCTTGCGACCATAGGTGCCGGCATTGGCGAAGCAGGCATCGACCCGCCCGAGCGCGGCGAGCGTCGCGGCGAAGGCACGGTCCACCGCGACTTCCTCGCCGACGTCGCACAGCTCCGCATGCACGCGCCCGCCATGCGCCGCCAGCGCCGCCACAGCGTCGGCGTTCTTCGCCGCGTTCGTTCCCCAGATGGCGACATCGGCGCCGGCCTGCGCCAAAGCCTGCGCCATGCCCAGGCCGATGCCGGAATTCCCGCCGGTGACCAGCGCGACCTTGCCGGCCAGGTCGAAGGGCGCGTAGCCCATCAGTAGCCCGCCTTCCGGTCGACCAGCTGCGTCAGCGGCGCGCCGTCCACGAAGCGGTGCAGGTTGTCGACCAGCAGCGCCGCCACCATGGAATCACGCTGAGGGTGCAGGCCGCCGATATGGGGCAGCACCATGATCTTCTCCTCGCCCCAGAAGGGATGCTCGGCGGGCAGGGGTTCCGTGCGGAATACGTCCAACACGGCGCCGGCGATGGTGCCGGCGCGCGCGGCAGCGACCAGGTCGGCGTCCTTGATCAGCGCGCCGCGGCCGAAATTCAGCAGCCAGGCGGTCTTCTTCATCTGCGCCAGGCGGGTGGCGTCGATGAAGTTCTCGGTCGCCGGCGTGGCGGGCAGCAGCAGGACCACGAAGTCGCTCTCCGCCAGCACGGCATCGGTGCCTTCCGGCCCGACCACGCGTTCGACATGCGCCACCGGGCCGGCGCCGCGCTTGGTGCCGATCACCCGCATCTCGAGCGCCGCCGCCTTGCGCGCCAGCTCCGCTCCGATGGCACCCAGGCCGAGGATGCCGAGCGTCTGTCCCGCCAGCGTGGTCGAGACCCGCCGCGTCCAGCGCGCGGCCACGTTGTCGCCGACGATCGCGGCATAGGGCTTCGTGATGTGGAACAGCGCGCCCAGGATGTTCTCCGGCATCTGCACGCGATGCGTCCCGCGCGCGCAGGACAGCGCCAGGTTCGCCGGCAGGTCGGCGCGTGCGAGCCAATGCTCCACACCCGCCGTCAGTGCCTGCACGAAGCGCAGCTTCGGCATGCGCGCCAGCATCCCGGCCGGCGGGCCCCAGGAGAGCATCGCCTCCGCCTCGGCCAGCAGCGATTCGTCGGGCGTGGCGGCGCGCGGCAGCGTCTCGATCCGCAGGCGGTCGGCGAGGCCCGCCTCCGCGATCGCGCGCGCGTAGGGCTCGGCCCCGTCGGTCCACAGCAGCAGCAGCGGCTTGGTCATGTCGTCCCTCCGTCCTGCCGCGATGCTGCGGCAGGCGGCGGGGCGCGTCCAGGTCAGGCGGCCGGCGCGCGCAGCTCCGCGGAGACCAGCTTCTGCATCTCCGTCACGCGCAGGATGCGGATGGCGCGGCGGTCGCGCGCCAGCCACCCTTCGCGCGTCATCTCCGACAGCTCGCGCGACACCACTTCGCGCCGCGCGCCGATCCGCGCCGCCAATTCATGATGCGGCGGCGGCGGCGAGACAACGCGTTCGCCGGGCGCGCTGGCGCGCGGGCGCGACAGGCGCAGCAATTCCGAGAACAGCCGCAGGCGCACCGGCAGCGCCTCGCGTTCCAGCGTGCGTTCGGTCTGCAGGCGCAGCTTCGCCGCCAGGGTGCGCAGCAGCCCATGGCAGGCGGTGGGTGTGGCGAAGATGAAATCGAGGAAGGCCGGCGCCGGCACGATGCACAGGCGCGACCGCGCGATGGCGGTGACATTCGCCGCGCGCGGCGCGCCGTCGATGGCCGACAGCTCGCCGAAGAATTCGCCGGCGCCGAATTCGTTGAGCAGCACCTCGCGCCCCGAGGCGGCGCGCAGCTGGACCCGCACCGCACCGCTGGTCACGAAGAAGATGTCGGTCGAGGGTTCGTCCTCGTCCACCACGACCTGGCCCGGCTCCACCATGCGCCAGCGCACGGCAGCGGCGAGCTTCGCGAGCGCGGCCGGATCGGCGCCGCGGAAGAAGGCAATGTCGGCCAGGGTTGGCGGGCGCACGGGCTCAGTCACGGCGGGGCGCAGCCACACGAGATGCGGGACGACGGGATCCGGAATCGCGCGCATGGGCGGTCTCCTGCAGGGCACCCGGGCGGTGCCACCGGAAGGAGACTGCGCCGCGCCGGGCGATGGTGGGAGTGACGCGCGTCACGAAGCGGGCACTCCGGCGAGGCCCGCCAGCACGTCGGCGCAATTCATCACGCCATGGCCATGGCGGTTGTTCCAGCCGGTGCTGCCATCGGGCTGCCAGGCGGCGTCGCGCAGCCGGCCGAACAGCGCGCCGGAGGATACGTCACTGTCGCTCCAGCGCGTGCGCAGCGCGGCCACCACGCCCGCCGCCACCGCGCTGGCGGCCGAGGACCCACCGGCCAGCCGGTGGGCGGTGTCGAGCATGCGGAAATGCGCCGGCGCCGCGACGTCCGGCTTGTGCTGCGGCGGACCGCCGTATTCGGGGAACTGCCCTGGCCCCTGGGAGGAATAGCCCGCCCAGATGCCGTCCGCCCGTGCCGCGCCGACGGTCAGCACACTGTCCAGAGAATTGGCGCCGAGGATGCTGCGGGCGGGGCCGATCACCTCCTCCGCGCAGCGCCCGTCGGGGCAGAAGGCGCCGCAATTGCCGGCGGCGAACACCACATCCGCCACTGTCGCCGCGTGGTCCACCGCACAGGCGACCCAATGGTAGCGGTTGCGGGTGTATTCGCCGGGCGTCGCCTCGCCGCGCGGATCATAGACCGACCAGGCATTCACGAAGACCCAGCGGCCCTTGAATCGGTTGGGGCGGATCAGCCCGAGCAGCACGACATCCAGCGCCATGCGCGTGATGGCCCCGAAGGCGTCCGACAGGAAGGCCGGCAGGTTGCCCAGGATACGAGGCGGGATCAGCGGGCAGTCGAAGATCATGGCGCGCGGCGCCAGCGCGAGCACGTTGCGCGCGATCATGGTGCCGTGGTGATTGTCCTTCGCCGCCTGGCCCGGCGGCACCGCGCCGGGTTGCGAGGGTTTCCACCAGCCGCCCATGAAGCGGCTTCCGGGGGGCAGGCGGCTTGCATCCACGCCCTGGTCGATGATCACGACCTTCACGCCTTCGCCGTCGAGTTTCGCCTTGCCCAGCGCATCGGCGCGGATCAGGCGGTGCGCGTCAGCCAGGTCGCCGAAGGAATTGCCTTCCCCGCGCCCCGGGCCCCAGTGCAGCGCGGCATTCAGGCGCAGGTCACCGAGCGGTGCGTCGAAGCTGCCCAGCGCCCGCTCCGCCCGATCGCGGAAGGCGCGCGCGACGTCTTCCGTTGCGAAGCGGATCGCCAGTGCGGCATCGGTCGGCGGCGCGCGCCGGCGGGGCAGTTCGGCCGCGGCCTCGCGGTCTTCCGGAAGGTCGAACTGCCAGTCATTCAGCGGGCGGTGGGTGACGCGCAGCGGGAGTTCCGCAGGCGGCAGGTCGGCCCCGTCCAGGCCCAGGCGTCGCGCCAGCAGGCGCGACAGCGGAAGCGGATCGGGGTCGAGATAGGCTTTCAGCAGGTCGTCGTCATTGCGCAGCCAGGCGGGGTCGCGGAATACGAAGCAGCGCCGGACCGGCCGCGCCGGTGGTTCCTTCTCGCCCTTGATCGCCATCACCCGGGCCTCCGTGCATCGAGCGCCACCATCCTTGCACTTCCGACGCGTTTCGTGAAATCTCCGTCACCGCGGCGCAGCACAATTTTGGAACCTGACGGTCCATGTCGGCCCAACCCTTGACGCGAGTGCTGGAGACGGACGTCGCGCCCGGCGCGCGGCGCTTCGCCGCCTTCGCCTTCGCGGATGTGGTTGGCTACACCATCCTGATGGCGACCGAGGAGGCGCGCACCCATCGCCGCTGGATGGCGGTGCTGGATGGGGTGCTGCGCCCGCTCGCGGCCGATCATGGCGGGCGCATCGTGAAGTCCACCGGCGATGGGGTGCTGGCGGAGTTTGGCGCCCCGCGCGGTGCGGTGGCCTGGGCGCTGGCGGTGCAGCGGCGCCTGGCGCAGGAGGATGTCGCGGAACCGGAGGCGCCGACCCTGGCGCTGCGCATCGCGGTCCATGTCGGGGAGATCACGGCCACCGCGCATGACATCTATGGCCAGGGCGTGAATGTCGCGGCGCGGCTGCAGGAACACGCGCCGGCTGGCGGGGTGCTGCTCTCGGCCACGGTGCAGGAGGCGGTGTTCGGGATGCTGCCGCGCCCGGCGCGCGACCTCGGCTGGCTGACGTTGAAGCACCTGCCGCATCCCGAGCGCGCCTATGCGCTCGATCCCGAGACGCCGCCGACGCGCCTGCCGAGTCCGCCGGATGTCTCGCCGCTGCCCTCGCTGGCGGTGATGCCGCTGCGCAACCTGGGCGGCGATCCGCAGGACGACTACTTCGCCGATGGCATCGTGGAGGACATCGTCGTCTCGCTGGGCAACCTGCGGGAGCTGATGGTGGTCGCGCGGAGTTCGACACTGGCCTGGCGCGGGCGCGATGCCGATCCGCGCGAGGTGAGCCGCGCGCTGGGTGTGCGCTATGTGGTGAGCGGCAGCGTGCGGCGTGCCGGGCGCGACCTGCGCCTGCAGTTCGAGCTCTCGGACGCGCAGACCGGCACGCGGCTGTGGGGCGACCGGGCGGAGACGTCGGGCGGCGAGCTGTTCGCCCTGCAGGAGCACATCGTCGAGCGCATCGTCGCCGGCGTCGCGCCGCATGTGCGCGCGGCGGAGCTGCAGCGGGCGCTGCGCAAGCGGCCCGAGAGCTTCACGGCCTATGACCTGACGCTTCGTGGTCTCGCGTTGATCCACGATCTGCAGCACGAGAAGTTCAACGAGGCGCGATCGCTGTTCGAGCGTGCAATCACGCACGATCCCGGCTTTTCCCTGCCGGTGGCGTGGATGGCGCGCTGGCACAGCGTGAATGTTGGGCAGGGGTGGTCATCGAACCCGCGATCGGAGATGGAGCGCGCCGCGGACCTCTCGGCGCGCGCGATCGAACTCGATCTTCAGAACGGTTTAGCACTGGCGACACACGGCCATGTCCGGTCGTACCTTTTCCACGATTACGACACCGCCCTGGTGTTCTTCGAGCGCGCATTGTCCGCCGCGCCGAACAACGCGTTTGCCTGGTTGCTGTCCTCCGCAACGCTTTCGTATGTCGGGCGGACGGCCGAGGCCGTGCGCCACGCGGAGCACGGGTTGCGCCTGACACCTTTCGACCAGAATCTGTTCAGCTACTACAACCTGCTTGGCATGGCGCACTACGTGCATGGCAACCTGCCCGATGCGTTGCGCTGGTGCCGGCTGTCCGACGCGGCGACCCCACGCTTCACATCGAATCTGCGCATCATGATCGGCGTCATGTCCGCCGCCGGGCACGTGGATGAGGCGCGAGCCGCCGCTTCCCGATTGATGGAGCTCGAGCCGGCCTTCACGCTGTCGAACTACCTGCAGACGCGCATGCCGTTCCGGGATGCCGTCATCCGAGATCGCTACATGGCGGACCTGCGCGCGGCCGGCCTGCCCGACTGATCCCTGCTAACTTCTGGAGGAACGCATGACTGGTGGCATCGGACCGTCCGACTCGGCAGACAGTGCCGACTCTGCAGACAGCGCGGACAGTGCCGATTCTGCGGACAGCGCCGCGTCCTCCGGCGGTGGCCGCGGCTCCGGCGGTCGCCCCCTTGGCATCAGCCCGGCCCTGACGCGCGAAACCGGCGAGGACTGGTTCCGCGGCAATCGCTGGCCGCCGCAGGATGCCCCTGAGTTTAAGGACTGGTCGCTGGCGACCACGCCGCCGGCCTTCCGTATGTCCGACTGGTCGCAGGCGCATTTCGCTGTCGCGGTGCTGAGCGAATTCGTGACGCAGGGCGGCGGTGCCTGGACCGGCATCACCATCCCGCCGCCGCCAACCGCGCCGGGCGATTCCGCCTTCATCGCGGAGGAAATCGAGGAACTGCTCGAGATCGCCGAGTTCCGCGCCGGCGTGAAATCGGAAGCGATGGAGCAGCGCGACAACGTCATCAGCTATTTCCGCGGCGTGCTGACTTTCAAGGGGGGCACGCATCCCTGGACCACGCGGCTTTGCCATGCCGCGCTGCGCGTCGGGCAGCTCGTGGCGCTCCACCACAAGAAGGTTCACATGCGCGCACGGCCTTCGGTGCTGGCGCCGGCGCTGATGCCGGTGGTCGATCCGCCAGGTCATCCTGCCTATCCGAGCGGGCATGCGACGGAGGCCTACCTGGTCGCGCTGGTGCTGGCGGAGGTGATGCCCGGCATCGCCTGGGGCGAGAACCAGGGTGGTGCGAAGGTGCCGGTGACGGCGGCCGACCTGGCGCATGCCTCGGTGGCGAACACCATCATGGTCAAGGTCTCGTCCGTGCCAGGTGTGGCGGAGCGCATGCGCCTCACGCCGGTGTGGCGCATTGCCCAACGTGTCGCGCGCAATCGCGAGGTGATCGGTGTGCACTTCCCGACCGACAGCGAGGCGGGCCTGCGACTTGCCGTGCAGGCGCTGCCCCTGTTGCTGGCCTGCCCCCTGCTGGCCACGCCCATGACCGGCGCCCTGGCCCGCGCCAAGGCCGAATGGGCCTGATTCAGCGACGCGGCGGGGGGTGACCCCCGCCGCGTGTCGTCACGCCTTCACGATCAGCGCATCCACCGCCACCGCGTCGCGACCCGCCACGATGATCGGGTTGACATCAAGTTCCGCCACACGCCCGCGCTGGTCCGCGACGAATTCCGACAGGCGCACCACGATCTCCGCCAGCAGGTCGAGATCGGCCGCCGGCGCGCCGCGGAAGCCCTCCAGCGCAGCGCGGCCACGCAGGCCTTCGAACATCGCGCGCGCCTCGCCCTTCGTGACCGGCGCCAGCGCCAGCGCGGAATCGCGCATCAACTCCACCAGCACGCCACCGAGCCCGGCGACGATCAGCGGGCCCATCAGCGGATCGACCCGCCCGCCCACCATGACCTCGACGCCAGGCTTCGCCATCGGCTGCACCAGCACGCCGTTGATGCGCGCACCTGGCGCGTGCCGCACGGCGTTGGCCATGACGGCGCGATAGGCCTCGCGTACCTCGTCGGCGTCCTTCAGGCGAAGCCGGATCACGCCGGCCTCGGTCTTGTGCGGCAGGTCGGGGCTCTCGACCTTCATCGCGACCGGGAAGCCCAGCGCCTCGGCCGCGGCGACGGCGGCGTCCTCGCTGCCGGTGAGCCGTTCGGGCACCACCGGCACGCCATAGGCCGCGAGCACGGCCTTCGCCTCGCGCTCGGTCAGCGTGCGGTCCTGCGATGCGGCAATCAGCGCGGCAGCCTCGGCGGCGGCTTCGGGTCGCGACAGGCGATCGACCAGGCGCGGCCCGGCGGCGCGGCGCGCCTCGCGGTCATGCCAGTGCGCCAGCGCGGCGAAGCAGCGGTCCATGGACCGGAACAGGCCGATGTGCGGATTCTGCTCGGCCTCCTTCGATCCGAAGCCTTCCAGCCATTCGGTGGTCCAGACGACGCAGATCGGCTTGTCGTGCTGCGCGGCGATGGCCGCGAGTTCGCCCGGCCGTTTGGCGGATAGTTCGGTCGAATAGATCTGCGCGTAGATCAGCGCGCCGTAGTGCTGTTCGCCCAGCATGGCGGAGGCGCAAGCAGTCAGGCTTTCCGGGTCGTTCGCCACCTGCGCCGTGACGTCGCAGGGGTTGCGGGCGGAGCCGAAATCCGGAATGCGCGATTCCAGGATGGCCTGCACCGGCGGCGTGGGCTGCGGCAGCGGCACGCCATGCGCTTCCGCCTTGTCGGCCGACATGATCGCCGCACCGCCCGAGACCGCCACGACCGCAACGCCGCGCGCCTTGGGCGCCGGCGCCTTCGCCATGAAGGCCGCGGTTTCCACCAGCGCCTCGAAATCCTGCACCACGATCGCGCCGGCACGCTCGAAGGCCGCCAGGTAGGCCGCGGTCTCGCCGGCCAGCGAGCCGGTGTGCGACATTGCCGCTGCCGCGCCGGCCGCCCCCGTGCCGAGCTTGAAGACCACCAGCGGCTTGTTGGCACGGTCCGCCACCTCGGCCGCCTGGATGAAGCGGAGCGGTTCGGGCATGCCCTCGAACACGCAGGCGATGGCACGGCAGGACGGATCATCGGCCAGGAAGGACACGCAATCCGCGACATCGACATCCGATGAATTGCCGGTGGTCAGCAGGTGGCTGACCGACACGCCCCGCATCACCGACTGCGCCAGCGAGAAGCCGAGCGCGCCCGACTGGCTCACCAGCCCCACGGCGTGGCCCAGCGGCTTGTCCATCGGCGGCGGGATCATGAAGGTGACGCCGGCCTTGGTGGCGAAGTTCAGCATGCCGATGCAGTTCGGCCCGACGATGCGCATGCCCGCCTCGCGACCCAGCGCCGCCAGGCGCTGCTGCGCGGCGATGTCGGCGTCCCGCCCGGTCTCGGCGAAGCCGGAGGCATAGACCATGATGCCGCCGACGCCGGCGCGCGCGCAGTCGGTCGCGATCTCCTCGATCGCGTCCTTGGCGGCGACGACGATGCAGCAATCGACCTTCTCGGGTACCGCGCCGATCGAGGGAAAGCAGGCGCGCTCGCCGATCTTCTCGTAGCGCGAATTCACCAGGTACAGCCGGCCCGTGTAGTTCGACAGCGCACTGATGGTGCGGTCGGCAAAGGACCCCGCGCGGGGGCTCGCACCGATCACGGCGATCGAGGCAGGATCGAACAGGCGTCCCATCTCACCGTGGCGATAGACGGCGCGGGTGGAGGCACTCATGCGGACGTTTCCCTTGGTCTTGCTTTCGGTGCGGCAAGCCTAGGGGTGGCGGCGCGCCTCGTCACCCCCGCGGCGGCGCGGTGGCCGAGGCCAGGGCGGCGTTGGCGTAGCGCGCATCGGTGGTGATCTCGCGCCCCGCCCAGGCCGGGATGCGCAGCGCATGCGCGGCGTCGGGCAATTCGACCTCGGCGATGACCAGGCCGGCCAGGGGGCCTTCGAAGACATCGACCTCCCAGACCAGGCCGTCGAGAGGCACCTCGTGGCGTGTCTTGGCCAGGCTGCGCCCGGTGCAGAGCAGCGTGAGCATCGCCTCGGCCTCGGCCGCCGGGATGTCGTACTCGAATTCCGGCCGGACCAGCCCGCCCGGGCCCTTGATGGTCAGGCGTGCTTTCGTGCCGGACACGCGCACCCGCACCGATACGCCATCCTCCCGCGCGAGGTAGCCCTGGCGCAGGCGCGTGGTGGCGGTGACGCCGGCGCGCCAGGCATCGCCCTGCACGAGGAAGCGGCGTTCGATCTCGAAACCCATCAGCCGGTCACTTCATCAGCACATAGCCGCCGGGCGCGGCATCGAGCGGCGGCAGGCCGCTGTCGGGCGCACCCATCGCGGGCGGTTCGACCATGCCTGTGCTGCCGGCCTTCGCCATCCAGGCCGACCAGGCCGGCCACCACGACCCGTCCTGCCGTGGGGCGCTCGTTGCCCAGGAATCCGGGTCGAGGTAGCGGTCGTCCTGCGTGCGCGTCATCGCCTGGAAATGCCGCCCGTCCTTCCCCGGCGGGCTGACGATGCCGGCATTGTGCCCGCCCGATGTGAGCACGAAGGTCACGTCCGTGTCGCTGAACAGGCTGATCTTGTACACCGACCGCCACGGCGCGATGTGGTCCTTCAGCGTGCCGACCGCGAAGATCGGCACGCTGATGTCCGACAGCGCGATGACGCGCCCGTCCACCGCGAAACGCCCTGCCGTCAGCCGGTTCTCGAGGAACAGCGCGCGCAGGTATTCGCCATGCATGCGCGCGGGCATGCGGGTCTGGTCGGTGTTCCAGGCCAGCAGGTCCGTCATGCCGTTGCGCTCGCCCATCACGTAGTCGCGGATCAGCCGCGACCACACCAGGTCGTTGGAGCGCAGCGCCTGGAAGGCGCCGGACATCTGGTGGGTGTCGAGGTAGCCGCGGTCCCACATCATGTCCTCGAGGAACGACAACTGGCTCTCGTCCATGAACAGCATGAGTTCGCCCGCCTCGGCGAAGTCGGTCTGCGCCGCGAACAGAGTCAGCGACGCCAGGCGTTCGTCGCCATCGCGCGCCATGGTCGCGGCCGCGATCGCGAGGATGGTGCCGCCCAGGCAGTACCCGCAGCCATGGATGCGCCGGTCCGGCAGGATGGCCGAGACCGCGTCCATCGCCGCCATCACGCCGCGGCGGCGGTAGTCGTCGAGGCCCGTCTCGCGGTCGCGCGCATCCGGGTTCTTCCACGACATCATGAAGACCGTGAAGCCCTGGGCGACCAGCCAGCGCACCAGCGAGTTCTCCGGGCTGAGATCGAGGATGTAGTACTTCATGATCCAGGCCGGGACGATCAGCACAGGTTCCGCATGGACCTTCGGCGTGGCCGGGTCGTACTGGATCAGCTCCATCAGGTCGTTGCGGAACACGACGCGGCCCGGCGTGGCCGCCACTTCCTGCCCGGGGCGGAAGGCATCGGCGCCTTCGGGTGGCGCGCCCGAGAGCGCGCGCTCCATGTCGTCCAGCCAGTTCTCCGCGCCGCGCAGCAGGTTGGCGCCGCCATCGGCGAGGGTGCGCTGCGCGATCGCCGGATTGATCCAGGGGATATTGGTGGGGGCCAGGATGTCGGTCATCTGCCGCATCATGAACGCCACCTGCCGTGCGTGCCGCTGCGACAGACCCGGGATGCCGTGCGTGGCCTCCATCCACCAGGCCTCGGCCACCAGGTGCGCCTGCGCAATGGCGTTGAACGGAAAGGCCGCCCAGGCCTCGCCCGTGAAACGCGAATCGCCGTTGGTTGGCGCAATCAGCGGCGCTGCGTCGCGCTGCGTGGCCGCATGGCGCAGCCACAGCAGCCAGCGCAGTGTCTGCAGCCAGGCGCGTGCGGCCAGTTCCATCCGCTTGCCCGGCGCGCGCGCCAGGTGCACGCCCCAGTCGAGCCAGGCGCCGGTGACGGCGGTGGGCGACATGCCCTGTGTGATGCGCGCCTCCGCCGCGCGCAGGCTGCGGTCGAGCGTGTGGAAGGTCGGGCCGAGCGGTGCCTCGGCGGGCTGCGCGGCAGCGGGCGGGGGCGGGGGCGGGGCGGCGGGTCCGGGCGCGGCCGCCCTGGCGCCGCGCCTTCTTCGAGAGGAGGCCATGGCGCAGTCTAGGCCGGAATCGCCGCGGCAGGTCTTGCGGCGGCGCAAGCCCGGGCGGTCAGCCGCTGCGCGCCGCCTCGGCCAGGTACTCGATCGCCGCGTTCACGCCACCGGCCGCATGCGGCACGCCGGCGACGCGCATGGCGGCTTCGACGGTCGCGAGCGTGCCGAGGATCATCGGCTCGTTCAGATCGCCCAGGTGCCCGATCCGGAACACCTTGCCGCCGAGCCGCCCCAGTCCGCCGCCGAGCGAGACGTTGAACGCCTGCAGCGCGATACGACGCACCGCATCCGCGTCATGCCCCTCGGGCATCATGACCGCCGTGACGGAATTGGAATACCGGTCGGGCGAGAGGCAGAACAGCTGCGGCCCGCTGTTGCCCGACCAGTGGCGCACGCAGCGGCGCACCGCTTCCGCGAGCCGCGCGTGCCGCGCGAAGACCTGGTCGAGACCCTCCTCCTCCAACAGCCGCACCGCTTCCTCGAGCCCGTAGAACAGCGAGGTCGGCACCGTCCCGATGAAGGATTTGTGCCGGCGCGTGAGCATATGCGTCCAATTCAGGTACGACTTCGGCAGCGTCGAGGTCGCATGCGCCGCCATGGCGCGTGGCGAGGCGCCGGTGAAGGACATCCCGGTAGGCAGCATCAACCCCTTCTGGCTGCCGCCGACCGCGACATCCACGCCCCATTCATCCATGCGGAAGTCCATCGACCCCAGCGAGGAGATGGTGTCCACCAGCAGCAACGCCGGATGGCCGGTGGCGTCCAGCGCCGCGCGCACCTCGGTCAGCGGCAGTTCCATGCCCGTCGCGGTCTCGTTCTGCACGGCGCAGATCGCCTTGATGGCGTGGGCGGTATCGGCGGCCAGCATCGCGCGAAGGGCTGCGAAGTCGGCGCCCACGCGCCAGTCGGCTGCCAGCGTGCGGATGCCGAGGCCGAAATCCTGCGCCATCTTCGCCCAGGATTCCGAGAAGTACCCGGTCTCGATCACCAGCAGCTCGTCACCCGCTGAGAACAAGTTGACCAGCGCGGCTTCCCACGCCGCGTGGCCCGAGCCGGTGTAGAGGAACACGTCATGCTGCGTGCGCAGCACGCGCTTCACCCCCGCCACCGCCGCGTCATAGACCTTCAGGAAGGCCGGGTCGTTGAAGTCGACGCTGACATGCGCGACCGCCTTCAGGATCGAATCCGGGATGTTGGTCGGCCCTGGATTGGCGAAGAACTGGCGGCCGCGGGGAATGCGGGTGGTGACGGACATGGTCGTTTCCTTCTTCAGCGCGATGGCCGGAGGCGCGACGGGGCCGGAGGGCTGAATCGCGCGATCAGACATGGTTCAGCGCGCGAGCTGGCGCGCCATCGATTCGAGCCCCGCGAGCGTCAGCGGGTACATGCGGTTTTCCATCAGCCGCTCCATCACGCCGATGGACTGCGTGTAGCGCCAATGGGACTGGTCCACCGGGTTCAGCCAGGCGGCCTTGCGGAAGTGGCGCGTGAGGCGCGCCATCCAGACCTGCCCGGCTTCCTCGTTCCAGTGCTCGACGGACCCGCCGGGCTGGATGATCTCATAGGGGCTCATGGTGGCGTCGCCGACGAACACCAGGCGCCAGTCGGGACCGTAGGTGCGCAGCACTTCCATCATCGGCCGCTCGGTCTCGCGCCGGCGGCGGTTGGTGCGCCAGACGCGTTCGTAGGGGCAGTTGTGGAAGTACCAGAATTCCAGGTGCTTGAACTCGCTGCGCGCGGCGGTGAACAGCTCCTGGCAGATGCGGATGTGGTCGTCCATCGACCCGCCGATATCCATCAGCAGCAGCACCTTCACGGCGTTGTGCCGCTCCGGGACCATGTGCAGGTCGAGCGACCCGCCATTGCGCGCCGTCGCACCGATGGTGCCGGGCAGGTCGAGCTCCGTCGCCGCCCCCGTGCGCGCGAAGCGGCGCAGGCGGCGCAGCGCGACCTTCATGTTGCGCGAGGACAGCGCCTCGTCCTCGTCCAGGTCCTTGAAGGTGCGCTGGTCCCAGACCTTCACCGCCCGCCGATGACGCGATTCACTCTGCCCGATCCGCACGCCCTCGGGGTTGTAGCCGTATGCGCCGAAGGGCGATGTGCCGGCGGTGCCGATCCATTTCGACCCGCCCTGGTGGCGGCCCTTCTGTTCCTCGAGGCGCTTCTTCAGCGCCTCCATCAGCGCGTCGAAGCCGCCCATGGCCTCGATCGCCGCCATCTCCTCCGGCGTCAGGGTCTTCTCGGCGATCTTGCGCAGCCATTCCTCGGGCAGGGTCCGCGGTGCGTCGCCCTGCGGGGAGTCCAGCCCCTTGAAGATCTCGCCGAACACGCGGTCGAAGCGGTCGAGGTGGCGCTCATCCTTCACCAGCGCCGCGCGGCACAAATGGTAGAAGTCATCGACGCTGAAACCCGCCACGCCCTCCTTCATCGCGCGCAGCAGGGCCAGGTACTCCATGATGGAGGCCGGCACGCCCGCGGCGCGCAGCGCGAGGATGAAGGGCGCGAACATCGCGCTACTGGCCGCGGCGCCGGGCGCTCATTGGCCGCGCCTGCGCGCGAGGAAAGCCAGGCGCTCGAACAGGTGCACGTCCTGCTCGTTCTTCAGCATCGCGCCATACAGCGGGGGCAGGGCGGTCTTGGCGTCGCTCGACCGCAGCGCCTCCGGCGGCATGTCCTCGATGGTCAGCAGCTTCAGCCAATCCAGCAGTTCGGACGTCGCCGGCTTCTTCTTCAGCTCGTTCACGTCGCGGATCTCGAAGAAGACGTTCAGCGCCTCGCGCAGCAGCGCCTGGCGGATGTCGGGGTAATGCGCCTTGACGATCATCTCCATCGTCTCGCGGTCGGGGAAGCGGATGTAGTGGAAGAAGCAGCGGCGCAGGAAGGCGTCCGGCAGTTCCTTCTCGTTGTTGGAGGTGATGATCACCACCGGACGGTGCTTCGCCGCCACCGTCTTGCGCGTCTCGTAGACGAAGAACTGCATACGATCGAGTTCGAGCAGCAAATCGTTCGGGAATTCGATGTCGGCCTTGTCGATCTCGTCGATCAGCAGCACCACCGGCTGCTCGGATTCGAAGGCGTCCCACATCTTGCCGCGCAC
>LNFM01000250.1_pt1 | contig 138548 bp, 124 predicted proteins | sample 596031 | NCBI WGS metagenome assembly LNFM01 (sample SAMN04254537, study PRJNA301005) | activated carbon metagenome | isolation source: dual media filters at the Ann Arbor, Michigan drinking water treatment plant | place: USA: Ann Arbor
ATGCTGCCGGGCAGTGTCCGGCCATGGACACGCCGGGCCACAAGCAGAATGATTGCACGCATGCGGAGCGCCACGGCTTCCGCGTGGCCGATGATCTTGCGGACCTGCCGGTTTCGGACGCTGAGTTGGACGCCATTGAGGCCTTCCTCATGGCCGCATTCCAGGCCGTGATGGCGGGCGAAACTCCGCCCAAAGCCAAGGATTCCGGCTTTTCCGACTCGGATCAGCCGCAAACCCATGTTGATATCGCCTCCACAAACCGGGTTCGGAGACGAGCACGATGAAGACCATGTCCGCATCTGCCGATCAGGGCGCGCCGCTCCGGGCCGCGCTCTACATGCGCGTGTCCACGGGCCGGCAGGCGGAGAGTGACCTCTCGATCCCCGATCAGCGCCGACAGGCGATAGCCTTCTGCACCGCGCGCGGCTGGACCGTGGCGGCTGAGTTCGTCGATGCCGGTCTATCCGGCACCACCGATAACCGGCCAGAGCTGCAACGCCTTCTTGAGATCGCCACTGGCGGCGGCTCACCCTTCGACGTGGTGCTGGTGCATTCGCTTAGCCGCTTCATGCGCGATGCGTTCTTGCAGGAGATGCACGTCCGCCGTCTCGCGAAAGCTGGCGTGCGCCTTGTCTCGATGACGCAGGAAGTGGGGGATGACCCCGTCGGCGTCATGGTCCGGCAGGTGTTCGCGTTGTTCGACGAATACCAGTCGAACGAGATCAGAAAACATGTCAGCCGCTCGATGAACGAGAATGCCCGGCAGGGCTTCTGGAACGGCGCGGCTCCGCCCTTCGGTTATACGACCGTCGCGGCCGGAGAGCGGGGCGCGCGCATCAAGAAGAAGCTCGCCGTCGACCCTGTCGAGGCAGAGACCGTGCGCCTTATCTTCCGGCTCCTGATGGAAGGGGACGGTATCTCCGGCCCGATGGGCATCAAGGCGGCGGTGTGCTGGCTGAACGAACGCGGCTACCGCACGCGGGGCGGGGCGCGGTGGGGCATCGGCCCCCTGCATAACCTTGTGACCAACTCGGTCTACAAGGGCGAGGCGGTGTTCAACCGCAAGGACTCAAAGACCCGCAAGGAAAAGCCGACCTCCGAGCACATCGTCGTTGCTTGCGATCCGATCATCGAACCGGCCAAATTCGATGCCCTCCAGGCGAGCCTCAAGGCCCGCAATCCGAAGGCCGCGCCGCCGCGCGTTGTCACCGGGCCGATCCTGCTCACTGGCATCGCCACCTGCGCCAGCTGCGGCGGGGGCATGACCATCCGCACCGGCAAGTCAGGACGGTATCGGTACTATGTCTGCGCCACCTGCGCGCAGAAGGGCAAATCGGCCTGCAAGGGCCGTTCGGTACCCATGGACCGGCTCGATGACGCGGTCATGGAACGGATCAGCGACCAGCTCCTGACCTCGGAGCGGGTCGGGGCTCTGCTGCGCGGCCTGATGGACCGCCAGACCCGCAAGGACGAAGACCATGCTAGCCGCCTGTCGGCGCTCCGGGCCAAGCTCACCGACGCCGAAAACCGGCTGAATCGCCTTTATCAGGCCATCGAGAACGGCATCGCCGATCCCGCCGACCCGACCCTGAAAGACCGGGTGGCCGCCATCAAGACCGAGCGGGATATCGCCCAAACGGCCTTCGACCGGGCCGTCGCGGAAATGCGCCCCGATGCGCGGGTCACAGAGGACAAGATCGCGGCTTTCGTCGAGGTCATGCGCCAGAACGTGCTGACCGGCGACACGTCGTTCCGCCGCTCATACCTGCGCGCCCTCATCGACAAGGTCGAGGTCGATGACACGGAAATCCGTATCCACGGGCGGCGGACCGTTCTGGTGCGTCTGGTGATGGGGGGCGGGGCGGCTCCGGCCGGAGTGCCCAGTTTTGTTCGTGAATGGCGCACCCGATAGGATTCGAACCTATGACCTTCGCCTTCGGAGGGCGACACTCTATCCAGCTGAGCTACGGGTGCTGCTCAAGGTGGAGTGATAGCCGAACTGAGGGCGCACCGCAATTGCGGTGATGGGGGCTCGGCGCCGGCGCCTATTCCAGCCAACAGGTCGGCCGCCGCGAACGACGCGTCGCGGCGAGCCACTGCCGCTTATCGCGGGACTTTCAACACGTTGCGCGTACGCTCGAGATCCGGCTCGGCTTCCTTTGCGCCGCGCGCCAAGGCCCGCTCGTAGAGCACCAGCGCCCTCTGCATGTCGGGGGCTGCGTCCGATGACGGGAGGCGGCTCAGATAATAGGTGTCGTAGGACCGTGCCAGCGCCAGCAGCACGTCAGGGATCGGGCCGTTCATGGCAGCCACGAAACGACGGCGCGCCTGCACGACCTGTCCCGCCTCGAACAAGGCCTGCCCCTCGGCCAGCAATGTCGCCACCCCCGCTGCATCCTGAACGGGCGGGATCGGCTGCTCGGCCGTCGGCTGCGGCGGACCTGCCGGGGCGGTCGACGCCGTCTGCGGCTTCTCGACATTGACGGGCGCGGCGCGCTCTACCGGCGGCGGCGCCTTCAGCGCGGGCAGTATGCGGGGCTTTGCGCTCGCCACGGTGGATGTCGCGTGACTGGCGACCTTCTTCACCAGCCGGCGCTCGCTCCGCTTCGGCGGCGCGCTCTCGTCCTTGATCGAGCCGTAGACCCGCGCGTGGTGTGCCCCATGATCATGGCGCGCGCACGCCCCCATGGCCAACGCCGCCACTGTCACGAGCACGCCGACGCACATCTGGGAATGCTTTTCACGGAACATGCCGCACCTACCGCTACGTTGTCCAAACTTCCGGGCAATCGACAGCGATTCGGGTGGGCAGGTCAGGTGCGTGGAACGAGTTCTCCCCGTGCTCGATCGATATCCACAGGCGGCGCGGGGGCTCGTGTTACTCGGCGGCCACGGCCATGGTCCGCGGCGCGACGAGACCAAGCTTGCGGCGGGCCTCTTCGCGCAGGGTATCGATCGGTTGTCGCCGGCCGCCGGCCTCGTAGTGCCAGTATGTCCATCCGTTGCAGGCGGCCTTGCCCTGGACCTCGGCGCCCAGGCGGTGGATGGAGCCCTGCCGGATCACGCCGCGAGGGCCGGGCTGGGCCAGCGAGCCGTCGGATCGAACCTCGGCCCAGACGCGACCGCGCTCGTCGGATACCCGCGTCCCGGGGCGGATCATGCCCAGCTCGACAATGGCGCCGAACGCGACGCGGGGCTCGCTGCGACGGGGCCGCAACTGATCGAGGCTGTCGGGCGAGAGGCTTTCCTCGCGCGCGATGCGCTCGGTCGCCGCCACGACATAGTCGCGCTCGCGCTCGATACCGATCCAGCGGCGGCCGAGACGTTCGGCGACAGCGCCGGTGGTGCCGGTGCCGAAGAAGGGGTCAAGCACCACGTCGCCCGGATTGGTGGTGGCGATCAGGATGCGGTGCAGCAGCGCCTCGGGCTTCTGGGTCGGATGGGCCTTGCGGCCGCCGTCGTCCTTCAGGCGCTCGGGGCCTGAGCAGATCGGGAACAGCCAGTCCGAGCGCATCTGCACGTCGTCGTTGCCGGCCTTCAGCGCATCGTAATTGAAGGTGACGCGGGATTTCCGGTCGCGGCCCGCCCAGATCAACGTCTCGTGGGCGTTGGTGAAGCGCTTGCCGCGGAAGTTCGGCATGGGGTTCACCTTGCGCCAGACGACGTCGTTCTGCATCCAGAACCCGAGGTCCTGCAGCGCGACGCCAAGGCGGAAGATGTTGTGATAGGAGCCGATCACCCAGATGGCGCCGTTCGGCTTCAGGACGCGACGGCATTCGGCGATCCAGTCGCGTGAGAACCGGTCGTAGTCGGCGAAACTCTGGAACTTGTCCCAGGCATCGTCGACGCCATCGACGAGCGTGTTGTTCGGGCGCAGCAGCGCGCCGTCCAGCTGGAGATTGTAGGGGGGATCGGCGAAGACCAGATCGATCGATCCGGCCGGCAGTCGCCGCAACTGCTCTAGGCAGTCGCCATGCAGCACGCAATTGACCGGCAGCTTCGCAGCCATGCGACGACGCTCACTCATCAGACGCTACTCTCAACCAGATCCGCACCACATCACGCCCACGGGTCGGCCGCCCGCGCAACTCGACCTTCTCCGGGTAAACGGAGTGTGAAGGGAGCTGGTTAAGGAGGTGTTAAGACCGTCGGCTTCGAGTGGTCCCAGAGTGCCACGCGATTGAGACGAACGAAGGGCGAACGAAGCAAGTCTTTCGCGAGGCTATCGCGATACCGGCGGCACGCGACGGCCGACGTGGGCGGCCAGTCCCCGGAGGTCCCGGGCGCTGTCGACATCGCTCAGGGTGGTCGTGAACGCCGCTGCATCGGCCGGCACATTCGCGAGAACGCGGGCCAGGGTATCCTCGCGCGACCACTCGACGCCGGCATAGGGCCAGAGGAGGCGCGGGCGGCGGCGCTGGCCGACCAGCCAGAAGCCGCCGTCCTCGGCGGGGCCGAACACAAGCGGCCGGGTTCCGAGGGCCGCGAAGGCCCGACGAATGTCGTCGATGGTGATGGCCGGGATGTCCGTTCCGACGACGCAGACGGGGCCGGGCGGCAAGGTGCGCATCGGGCGCTGCATGCGGGCGCCGAGATCGCCGCCGCCCTGGGCCATGCGACGGGTCGGCCGGGGCAACGTCGCGCTTCCATTGCCGGCGTCGGGGCTTACCGAGAGCCACGTCTCCCAGAAGGGTTGGCGCGCGAGGCGTTGCACGACCGTCGCGCAGGTCGTGCGGTAGAACCGTGTCGCCTCCGTGCGGCCGACATCGCGGGCGAGCCGCGTCTTGACGCGGCCCATCACCGGCAGCTTGACCATGATGACGAGGCGGCAACGAAACGGCGCCGCCCGTCTGGGCGACGCCGACTGTCGTGGTCGATTGGGGCGCTGGCCCGTCATCGGCTCGGGGTGCCCGTCATCAGGTTGCGGAGACCGGGACCAGCGCGTAGCCGTTGCCGTCCTTCTTGATGGTGCCGGCGCCCGGCATGCCCCAATGGTAGCCGGTGAGGATCGCGCCCTCGGCGACCGCCCGCTCGAAGATCGCCTTGCGGTTCTTCTCGGCCAGCGCCGCGTCGGCATCGAAGGCTGCGTGCCAGCCAGGGTTCTTCACGAACAGCGCCGGGATGTTGGTCAGGTCGCCGGTGACGATCAGCTTGGCGTTGCCGGAGCTGATCTCGTAGGCGATGTGCCCAGGTGTGTGGCCGTTGGTGTTCACGGACTTGATGCCCGGCAACAGTTCGACGCCGTCGGCAACAGTCTTGACGTTCTTCCAGGTCGGTAAAGTGGCCTGAATGCGCCGGGCCAGGCCCTTGCGCGCCTCAGGCAGCTTCTCGATCAGGTCCGGCGCCGTCCAGTATTTGTGCTCGGCCTCTGGCACCACAATCTCGGCGTTCGGGAAGATCTGCGCGTTTGTGTCCTTCGCCATGAGGCCGAAGATGTGATCACCGTGATAATGCGTGACGAGGATCTTCGAGATCTTCGTGGCGTCGATGCCGGCCGCGGCAAGGTTCTGCTTCTGAAGGAGGCCGGCCTTGGGGCCGCCCGCCTGACCGCCGCCCGTGCCGCTGTCAAACATGATGATCTGGCCGCCCTTCTCGGCAACCGTGACCGTGAACGTGATCGGCACGTTCTCGCCGGACAGGCCAGCCGCCTTCAGAGCCGCCGTGGTCTCCTCGACGGTCGCGTTCTTGATGAAGGCCGGGTCATGGGCCTTTTCCCAGATGCCGTCGAAGATGGTGGTGACGTTCCAGTCGCCGACCTTGAACTTGGCAAAGCCCTTCGAGGCGAGGTCCTTGGCGTTGGCCGACGGAATGATCTCGAGCGGGCCATCGAGGCCCAACGCGGCGCCGGCAGCGGCAGCCGAAGCGACGAAGGCGCGGCGTGAAATGCTGGACATGACTTGCTCCCTGACTTGACCAGCAGCGACAGTCGCCGGTCTCAGGGCTGGATCGCTAGCCGAGTACGGTCGAATTGGAAACGCCCATGGGGTGCATTTTCACGGCCATGTGATCGGACCAGGGATAGGCCGTCAGCCGTAGATCCGCGCAATGACACGGGCCGGAACGCGCAGATAATAAAGGCTGAGGCAGGTCAGATTGCGGGCCATTCGAGCCACATAACCGTCACGACGGTAGCGGACGGCGCTGGTAACGGCAGCGGCGCGCAGCACAGTCGTCCGCGACCACCCGAGCCGGCGCACGATGTCCACATCTTCCATCAGCGGCAGGTCGCGATAGCCGCCGAGACGATCGTAGAGGCGTCGCGGGACGAGCAGACCCTGATCCCCGTAAGGCAGGCGAAAAAAGAGGCACCGGATCGACACGCCCCATTCGACGAGGCGCGGCCAGAACCCCAGATCGTCGAGCGCGAAGCGGAATGCGGCGGCGGCCTCGGGGCGCTTTCCGGCCTCGACGCGCTCGATGAAAGCGGCCGCCTCACGCTCCCAGCCAGGTTGCAGCACCGTGTCGGAGTGCAGAAACAGCAACCATCCGAAGCGCGTCTGCGATGCGCCCGTACGGAGCTGGGTGCCGCGGCCGGGGTTCGATCGCACGACGCGGGCGCCTGCCTCGTCGGCGATCCTGAGCGTGCGGTCCGTCGAGCCGCCGTCAACGATCACAACCTCGCGCACCAGACCATCGACGGTGGCCGGCACGAGCGCCGTCATGGTCGCCGCCAGTCCAGCCTCCGAGTTCAACGTGGGAATGACGACTGAGATCATGAGGGGTCCAGGCGCTTCGATGGCGCCGTTATATGGCGGCTGCCGTCGGGCTCCAAGTGCGGCGGCGCCGGCCCGGCGTCTGATTTCGGGCTCATAGCCGCGGAACCGCTGGGGCCGCGTCGGGCGCCAGCGTACCGTCAAGGCGGGGATCGGTGGCGATCTCGAGCTGGCGCTTCACCGGCACGAAGCCGGAGCGGATGTAGAAGCCGAGGGCCGACGGGTGGTCGAGGGTGCAGGTGTGCACCCAGAAGCGACGGATCGGGCGGCTCCACGCCCGTGCGATCGCCTGCGCCATCAACTGGCGGCCAGCGCCCTTCCCCACGAACGGCACGGTCACGCCGAAGAACGCCAGCTCACAGGCCTCAGGCTCACGGAAGTCCAGCTCGAGCAGTCCCATGTCGCCGGCAACGGGGTCCGACAGGGCCCAGACCTCGACCGCCGGATCGTGGATGATCGCCAGCAGGGCCGGCTCGGTCAGGCGGAGGCGCGAATGCCAGAGCCACGGTTCACCAACGTCGCGAAAGAGGGCGCGGTACCAGTCAGCGGTCGGCGCCACCACAGGCCGGAGGGCGAACGGTGCCACGGGCTCATCCGTTGTCGGCGGTGGCGGCGTCCGCATCTCGAGCGTGGTCGCGACGGCCGCGATCTTGCCCGGGGGCAGATCCGTGTAGCCGTCGGCCAGCGGAAACCTGGTCGTCATGCGAATGGGTCTCTCTCGATTATGACAGCGGCCGGCAAGACAAGCGACGTGGCGCGCATCGTGTCAACTCCCGCAGATCGGGTGGGGCGGCTATAAGCTCAGCTGCTTGGTCCGAACGGGACGTCCCCGACACCAAGCGACCCGCAGCCCAGCGAGGACACATGCCGGAGCCCGACGCCCAGTCTCTCGCCATCGTTTCGGCCACGCTCAACGGCGCGGCGGCCGTCGCCGGTCTCGCCGCCGTGGCCACCACGGGCGACCTCGTGTGCCTCGCGGTCAGCATGCAGCACGTCGTCGTCGCGGCGGCGCTCGGGCTCGCTGGCTTCGGCGCAGTGCGCGGCGACCGGCATTTCTGGAGCCTCGTCGTCGGGCTGCTCCTGTTTTCGCTCGGCTCCGGCGTGGTGATGACGATCGGTCTCGATCCTGCGGAGACAGCCAAGCCCGCGACCGACCTCTGGCCGGTCTTCGTCGCGCTCGCCGGCGCGGGGGGCGCGCATGTCGTTCTGCTGTCGATGGCGCGCACGGCGATCGCGCAGGTTGCTTCGGCGGTCGATGCGCCAAACGCGACGTTACGGCTTGCGCGCCGCCACCCCGAGATCTACGTCGCCACGCTCGCTGCGTTCGGTGGGCTGGCAACCGTGGCCATCGCATTCGGCGCGCTCGCCGTCAGTCATGGCTCCGGCCCGATCGCAGCCAAAGGCACAGGCGTTCTGCTGATCGCGAGTGTGATCGGCACGATGGCGGCGCTCGCCGCGGTCGAGGTCAAGGCGGTCCTCGGGCTGGCGAACGTGAAGACACCCGGCGACGACGAGGACGAGCCTGTGGCGGGCGGCATCTCAGAGGCGCGTGCGGCGAAGCGCCGGACCAATCGCTAAACTGTTATGCGGCATCTCGCGGGGCGGCGGCCGGGGGTGCGCGTTGCTGCTCCAGCTGCTGAGGGACCGAGCCGGCGAGCCTTCCGCCCGCCTCCGTCACGACGACCACGAGCCCCGATGGCGACGGGCGGGTCTCCAGCAGGCCGCGGGCGACCGCCTCCTCCCATACGGTCAGGCGCGGGCACGAGGTGCGCCAGGCGTCCAGCACTTCGCTATAGGAGCGCGGCGCGGCGGCGCACCATGTCACGAGATCGCGAACCAGCGGCTCGAGTGTCTCAGACATGCGTTCCTCCCGCGTCGGCCGGCAAAACGACTCCCGGTTCAGAGTCGCTCGCCCCACAGATCGTATTCGTCGGCGTGGACGATGCGGGCGCGAACCATGTCGCCGGGCTTCAGGCCATCGTCGCCATTGAGAAACACCGAACCGTCGATCTCCGGCGCGTCCCACTGGCTGCGACCGATGGCGCCTTCGTCGTCCACCTCGTCGATGAGGACGTCGATCTCGCGGCCCACGCGTGCGGCCATGATCGAGGCGGACACTTTCTGCTGCGCCGACATGAAGCGGTGCCAGCGCTCCTCCTTGACCTCTTCGGGGACGGCGCCCGGAAGCTCGTTGGCGGCAGCGCCGTCCACCGGCTCGTACTTGAAGCAGCCGACACGTGCCATGCGCGCTTCGCCGACGAATTCGAGCAGGGTCTCGAAGTCCCGCTCCGTCTCGCCGGGAAAGCCGACGATGAACGTCGAGCGGATGGCGAGATCCGGAACCGAGCGTCGCCAGGCGTGCAGGCGCTGGAGCGTCTTCTCCTGGTGCGCAGGGCGACGCATCGCCTTCAGTACCGACGGGCTCGCATGCTGCAGGGGAATATCGAGATAGGGCAGGATCTTGCCCTCGGCCATCAACGGCAAGATCTCGTCGACGTGGGGGTAGGGGTAAACGTAGTGCAGGCGCACCCAGGCACCCAGATCGCCGAGTGCGGCCGTGAGTTCCGTGAAGCGGGCCTTGAGCGGCTGTCCCTTCCACGGGCTCTCGGCGTACTTCAGGTCGAGGCCGTAGGCGGACGTGTCCTGGCTGATGACCAGTAGCTCCTTCACGCCGGCCTTCACGAGGCGCTCGGCCTCGGTCATGACGCTAGCTGCCGGGCGCGACGCGAGCTTTCCGCGCAGATCCGGAATGATGCAGAAAGAGCAGCGGTTGTTGCAGCCCTCGGAAATCTTCAGATAGGCATAATGACGGGGCGTCAGCCGCAGGCCCTCGGGCGGGACCAGATCGACGAAGGGATCATGCAGCGGCGGGACCGCTGCGTGCACCGCCTCCATGACCGCCTCGTACTGGTGTGGCCCGGTCACGGCGAGCACACCCGGATGCTGGCCCAGGATCCTGTCCTTCTCGACGCCGAGGCAACCGGTGACGATGACGCGCCCGTTCTCGGCCAGGGCCTCGCCAATCGCTGCGAGGCTTTCCTCCTTGGCCGAGTTCAGGAACCCACAGGTGTTCACGATGACGGCGTCGGCACCCTTGTAATCTGGCGACAGTTCGTAGCCCTCGGCCCGGAGCCGGGTGATGATCCGCTCACTGTCCACCAGCGCCTTGGGGCAGCCGAGCGAGACGATGCCGATCTTCGGCGCGCTCGGGGCAGCCCGGGCGGCGGACCGGCGCGCCTTGGGCGACGCCGCGGGGGCCCGGCTGCGACGCGGGGCGGGCTTTGCATTCGTTTTGGCCATGAGCGGGCTTTTAGCGGGCGCGGGGTCCGCATGCAATCGCGTCGGGCCCCGTGGCGGGGTCGCGCCCTCGCGGATGGCCTCAGGGGCCATGGGCCGGCGAGTGTGCTACTAACGGCCTCGACCGCCGATGGTCCCGCACGCCATTCAAAGAGGAACCCATCCCGATCATGAAATCCAGACGCCCCGACGAGACCTCCGACGGCAGCAAGCTGCGACGTGCCCGCCTGGTCGTCAGGCCAGCGCAACCCGGCGACATCCTCGCGATCGAGGCGCTGAGCCGGCGCATCTATCAGCCGCCATCGGCGCTCACGGCCGCCATGATCCGGGGCCAGCTCAACAATTTTCCGGACGGCCAGTTCGTCGCCGAGTTCGAAGGGCAGGTGGTCGGCTATTGCGGCACCTTCGTCATCGACGAGAAGAGCGCGCTCGGACCTCACACGTGGTCGGAGATCACCGGTGGCGGCTTCGGCGCCCGGCACAATCCGCGCGGCGACTGGCTCTATGGCATGGACGTCTCGGTCGATCCGAGCCACCGGCGGCTCAGGATCGGCCAGCGGCTCTATAATGCGCGGAAGGCGCTGGTGAAGCGCCTCGGCCTCAAAGGGATCGTGTTCGGCGGTCGCATGCCCGGTCTCGCACGACGGGCGCGGGAAATCGAAACTGCCGACGCCTATCTCGCGGCCATCCGGGAACGCAAGATCGCCGACCCGGTGGTGGACTTCCATATTGCGCAAGGCTTCGAGCCGATCGGCGTTCTCGAAGGCTACGACACGAGCGACCGGCAGTCCCTGGGGCGCGCCAGCCACATGGTGTGGCGCAATCCGGAATACACCGAGGGGCGCAGCCGGGCCGCGAATTCGCTCGAGCGGCCTTCGAAGGTGCGGGTCGCGGCGGTGCAGTACCAGATGCGCGGCATCAAGGATCGCGAGGATTTCCGCAGGCAGGTGGCCTACTTCGTCGACGTGGCGGCGGACTACAAATCGGATTTCGTCGTGCTGCCGGAGCTGTTCACGTTGCAGCTTCTTTCACTCGAGGAAAATCCGCTGCCGCCACTCGCCGGCATCGAGCGGATCACGACCTACACCGACTGGTTCATCAGCTTCATGCGCGACCTCGCGGTGGAGCACAACATCAACATCATCGGCGGGACGCATCCGACGCGATGCCCGGACGGCGCCATTCGCAACATCGCCTACGTGTTCCTGCGCGACGGCGCCGTCTATGCCCAGGACAAGATCCACCCGACGCCGAGCGAGGCCTACTGGTGGAACATCAAGGGCGGCGACAGCGTCAACGTCATCGATACGGACTGCGGCCCGATCGGCGTGCTCGTCTGCTATGACGCCGAATTCCCGGAGCTGACGCGCCATATCGCCGATCAGGGCGCGATGCTGCTGTTCGTGCCGTTCTGCACCGACGACAGGCGCGGGTTTCTCCGCGTTCGCTACTGCTGCCATGCGCGCGCGATCGAGAACCAGATCTACGTCGTCATGGCGGGCGTTTGCGGCAATCTCCCGAACGTCGAGAACATGGACGTCCACTACGCCGAGAGCGCGATCCTGACGCCGTGCGACATCCCCTTCGCCCGGGACGGGATCGCCGCCGACACGGCCGCCAACACCGAGACGATCGCCATCGCGGACCTGAACCTCACCGACCTCGCCGTGGCGCGCCGCGAGGGGAGCGTCAGAAACTTCCTCGATCGCCGGTTCGATCTCTACCGGGTCTCGTGGCAGGGCGGCGCCGGATCGGCGGCTGCCATCCAGCCCGGCATGAAGGGGAACCGGACTTCCGGTGACGAGCCGGGCTGACGGTACGCCTCAATCGGACGCGGCCGGCCGGGGCGCCCAGCGCGCCAAGGCTGCCTCGTCGGCTTCGCGCGCATCCACCCAATGGCCCTCTCCGTCGGCGGTGGTCTCCTTTTTCCAGAAGGTCGCGCGCGACTTCAGGAAGTCCATGAGGAATGCGGCCGCCTCGAAGGCCGCGTGCCGATGGCGCGAGGCGGCGACCACCAGCACGATGTTGTCGCCGGGCTTCAGTTCGCCATAGCGGTGCACGACGAGGGTAGCGGACAGGGGCCAGCGGGCCTCGGCGTCGGCCACGATGCGTTCGAGTTCGGCCTCGGTCATGCCCGGGTAGTGCTCGAGCGTCATCGAGACGATCGGCCGGCCCTTGGCTTCGCCGCGGACCGTTCCCGTGAACGTCACGACGGCGCCGATATCATGCTGGCCGAGGGTCAGGCGGCGCACCTCTTCGCCGACATCGAAGTCGGCGGTCTGGACGCGGACTTTCATCGTCAGCCTCCCGTCACGGGGGGAAAGAACGCGATCTCGCGCGCGCCTGCGATCGGCGTGTCGGGCTTGACGTGGGAGCGATCGATGGCGGCGCGCACAAGCTCGGGGCGCGCGAAGGCCGCCTCGTACTCCGGCCCTTGCGCGCGGAGCCACCGGACGAGGTCGGCCACGGTCGCGACTTCAGGCGCCAGTTCGACGGTCTCGCCCGGCTTGCCGATGCGCTCACGCACCCACGCGAAATAGACAATCTGCACAGTCATAGGGCCTCGTCCGGGACGCGGAGCGTCCGCCAGTCAGTGGTCCATCGCCGAGCGCACGGCCGCCGTCAGGTAGCCCGTGCCCGTCCACAACGTGAGAATGGCCGCCACCCACAAAAGGGCCGCTCCCGCAGACAACAGGCCGGGAAGGATGCGATCTCCCGCCGGTCCGGCCAGCAGCACTCCCAGAGCGATCATCTGGAGGCTGGTCTTCCACTTGGCAAGCCGCGAGACGTGCAACTTCACGTTCAGCTCGGCCAAGAACTCGCGCAGCCCGGAGACGAGGATCTCGCGCGACATGATGATCAGCGCCGCCCAGATCGAAACACCCCCGATCGTCCCGTCATGAACCAGCAGCAGCAGCGCGGCGCCGACCAACAGCTTGTCGGCGATCGGGTCGAGCATGCGACCGAGGGTCGACTGCTGGGCCCAGGCGCGCGCCAGGTAGCCATCGAGCCAATCGGTGAACGAGGCCGCGACGAAAATGGCCAACGCCACCCAGCGTCGCGCATCCCCCTCGAGCATGAGGAAAGCCAGTCCGAGGGCCGGAACCGCCGCTATCCGGGCGTAGGTGAGCAGGTTCGGCAGACTTCCCGGACCGGCTCGGCTGACTGACCCCTGCATGCTCTCCTCAAAGGCTCCTCGATCCGGATTTCCTGCCCGGGCGGCAGGCAAGATCCGGGCCGCTTGGCTCGTCATGTCGCGGCGGTTGCCTTGACGAAACGGTTCTTCAGGACACCGATACCCGATATCTCGACCTCGACCACGTCACCAGAGACAAGATCGGGCGAATGACCGTCCGTCCCCATCCAGATGATATCGCGGGGTTTCAGGGTGATATAACGGCTGATCGCCGAAATGTACCGGGCAACGCCGTGGATCATCGCGTTGGTGGGGAAGCGGGACGTCTCGCGGCCGTTGACCCGCACGCTGGTGACGAGGCTGTCGAGATCGACGTCGGTCTCGATCCAGGGGCCCATCGGCTTGAACGTGTCGGAGTTCTTGGCCCGCCAGAGGGTGCGGTCCGACTTCTGCCAGGTGCGTTCGGAGACGTCGTTGCCGATGGTGTAGCCGAGCACGTACTGCAGCGCGTCGGCCTCGGAGACGTGGCGGGCCTCCTTGCCGATGACGACGACGAGTTCGCCCTCGTATTGGACCTTCTCGGTCGCGTCAGGCGGGATCACCACATCCTCGCCGTGCGCCACCAGTGCGTTGTTGGCGCGGTAGCCGACGTCGGGCTTCTCCGGCAGATCGGCCTTGATGCCGAGCTTCCTTGCCGCTTCGACGATGTGTTCAGCGTAGTTGAGGCCCACGCAGTAGAACGTCGGCGGGACGACCGGAACTTCGAGGCGCACCGATGCCAACCGATGCCGGCGGGAGGTCTCGGCGTAGCCATCGAACGGATCGCCCGACACTTCGGCCACCTCGTCGCCCTCGATGCGGCCGTAGGCCGTCCGCCCGTCCGCCGTGAACCTCACCCAGCGCATTGCACCCTCCCGGACATCACCTGTTGAAGACCAGCCTAACCGAGCCGCAGCGGTGCGGCCATCGCCGGTTTTCCCTGGCCAGAACCCGAGGCGATCATTCAGGCGGACGAGGGGCGACGAAGGGCGGCCGCAGGCGCGCCGGATAAGCCCTGGCGAGCGCGCGAGGCGACGTCGCGGGCGGGCGGCGCCGGGTCGTGCCCCAGGCTGCGGCGGACGGCGTCCTCGGCCCTACGGGCAATCTCCCGGCGGTCGGCCGAGCCCCCGTCGATGGGCTCGAGGAAGGTCAGGCGCACCGTCGAGCGGCCGCCGCCCGCGAGCCGCCAGAGTGAACCGACGAGCGTCGCGTCGCCGGTGAACGGGGCGCGATCGCAGAGCGTGCCGTCCGGCGCGTGATAAGCGATGGAGACCGGCTGTACATGCGCCGCGGTGTCGATGGCGGGGCTCAGCAGGACCGACGAAAAGGGCAGAACCACGGTGCCGTCCGTAGTCGTGCCTTCGGGGAACACGCAGACAACGGTGCCGTCGGCGAGGGCTGCCCGCACCTCATTTCCAACACGAACCGCATCACGGGGGCGGTCACGCTCGACGAAGATCGTGCCGATGCGTGACGCCAGCCAGCCCACCAGCGGCCAGGCTCGCACCTCGGATTTGGCGACGAACGTCACCTCCGTGACGCTGAGGTAGGCGTAGATATCGACCCACGAGACGTGGTTGCCGGCCAGGAGGCGGGGGCCGTTCGCGGGCGTCGGCGGCGTGCCTTCGACCACCAGGTCGAGGCCGAAGATGGCGAGCACGCCCTCGGCCCAGCGCTTGATCTCACGGCGCTGGCGCTCGCGGCCGATCAAGGGGAACAGCAGCAGCATCTTGGTCGCGCCGCGCGTCAGATGGACGACCACGCGAAACATTCCGAAGACGCGCCGCGGGGTGGATGGCATGGCGTCGTTCAGGCGCCGACGAAGTGCCGCGCATAGCGAGGCGCAAGCCGGTCCAGCGTCAGGATGATCGGCAGGTCGGCGGTGCCGAAATCGGGATCGACGGCCGGTGGCCCCGCGATCTCCGCGCCGGCGCGCAGATAGCCCTTGATCAGCGGTGGCGGCTTCACCGTGAGATCCGCCTCGAGTGCGGCGAGATCCAGCGGATTGCGCGGCACCATCCGATATGCCGGATCGCAGAGATTGGTACCCGAGATCTTGCGATAGACGCTGGCGGCTTCGCGGCCACCGTCACTCATCGAGATCGAGGCGCAGCCAATCACGAAGCGCGCCTCGGTGCCGAGAATGAGGCCCGCAAGACCGGCCCACAACAGTGAGATGACACCGCCGCTGCGATAGTCGCGATGGACGCACGAGCGGCCGATCTCGACGAGGCGGCTGCGCTCGCTCGCCAGATTGCCGAGGTCGAACTCCTGCTCGGTGTAGAAGCCACCGGTGCGGCGGGCCTGATCTGCCGTCAGCACGCGATAGGTGCCGACGACGAGGCCGTTCGACATATCGCGCACCAGAAGATGACGACAATACGGGTCGTAGCGGTCCGCCTCGATGCCCGGCTGGCCGGGTTCAGGCCTCGCGCCCTGCTCCTCGACGAACACATCCCAACGAAGGCGCTGCGCCTCTCTCACGTCGGCATCAGTCGCAGCCACGACGACAGCAAACCGTGCCTGCTCCACCGCGCGCCGTGACCGGTCTAGTTGGAGCATGTTCTCCCCCAAACGATTCCGGATGACGATATTGGAGGCGTGTTACAGTTCGCCAACAATCTCGAAGCTCGTTCGTTATCATACAGCCGAATCGAATGCGCCACAACGTCACGCAACCCGATGTGCGTGGCATTGTGGACACGACCGGCAATCGCAGGCCGCGATACGAAGCCGGCGCCTTTTACGGGCTGCCGATCAGTCGACGACGAACAGGCAGTGGTCATGCCCCTCGGACATGCACTGCGTCTCGCGGGCGGTCACCTGACCGGGCTTGCCGGCATCCGCCGCGGCCCACTCGAGGCAGCCGGCGAGCGAGCCCGCGAACATCGCGCATTCGCGGCGGCCCGTCTTTCCACGCTGGAGAGCATAAGCCGAGTTGTCGACACGGACACGGGCCGACGGTGCCGCGAGATCGATCTCCTCGATCGTGAACAGTCCCCATCCGCGCTGCGAGAGGCGGTGCAGATAGTGCCGAAACACGGCGACATCGCGGAGGCCGTGCGTGCGCGCCTCGGCTTCGGCCCACTGATGCGCCGACTTATGGCTCGCCGCATACAGCAGGGCGTTGTGCCTGTCGGCACCCAGCGCCGTCTCCATGGCGCTGTAGTAGTTCACGAAGAAATGCCGCGGCATGTAGATCATCGGCAGGCCATCGGTCGACCAGATCCCCGTCCGGGGATCGACGTCGATGGGAACCTCGGGACTGGCCATGACTGCTGCACTCCATCGCTGACGCCGCGGCGGCGACCGGCTTCCAATGCTCAGAACAGACCGTCGATCTGGCCCTTCTCATTGAAGCGGATGTGCTCGGACGACGGCACCTTCGGCAGCCCGGGCATGGTCATGATCTCACCGCAGATGGCCACGATGAAGCCAGCACCGGCCGCCAGCCGCACCTCGCGGACAGGGATCGTGAAGCCCGTCGGCGCGCCACGCTGGTTCGGGTCGGTGGTGAACGAGTACTGCGTCTTGGCGATGCAGACCGGGAGCTTGCCGTAGCCCATCTTCTCCCACTGCTCGAGCTGATCGCGGATCGACTTTTCGGCCACGATGCCGTCGGCGCGGTAGATACGTTTGGCGATGGTCTCGATCTTCTGCAGCAGGCCCATGTCGTCGGGGTAGATCGGGGCGAAGCGCGCCGTGCCGCCATCCGCGATCTCGGCGACGCGTTTCGCCATGGGCGCGATGCCCTTGCCGCCCTCGGCCCAGTGCCGGTTGACGAAGCCTTCGGAGCCCTGCGCCGCGACGTACTCCATGACGGCCGCGACCTCGGCGTCGGTGTCGGTGATGAAATGGTTGATGCCGACGACGGCCGGGACGCCGAACGACTTCACGTTCTCGATGTGGCGGCCGAGGTTGGCGAGGCCCTTCTTGACGGCCTCCACGTTCTCCTTGCCGAGGTCCTCCTTCTTGACGCCACCATTCATCTTCATGGCGCGGACCGTCGCCACGATCACCGCGACGTCGGGTTTCAGGCCGGCCTTGCGGCACTTGATGTCGAAGAACTTCTCGGCGCCGAGGTCGGCACCGAAGCCGGCTTCGGTGACGACGTAGTCGGCGAGCTTCAGGGCGGCCTTGGTTGCGATCACGGAGTTGCAGCCGTGGGCGATGTTGGCGAAGGGGCCGCCGTGAATGAAGGCCGGATTGTTCTCGAGCGTCTGGACGAGGTTCGGCTGCACGGCCTGGGCGAGCAGCACCGTCATGGCGCCGTCGGCCTTGATGTCACGGCAGAACACCGGCGAGCGGTCGCGACGATAGGCGATGATGATGTCGCCGAGCCGGCGCTCGAGATCCTTGACGTCGGTTGCCAGGCAGAGGATCGCCATCACCTCGGAGGCCACCGTGATGTCGAAGCCAGCCTCGCGCGGATAGCCATTGGCGACGCCGCCGAGCGACACGACGATCTCGCGCAGCGCGCGGTCGTTCATGTCCATGACACGGCGCCAGACCACGCGGCGGCTGTCGATGCCCTGCTCGTTGCCCCAGTAGATGTGGTTGTCAATCAGGGCCGACAACAGATTGTGGGCCGAGGTGATGGCGTGGAAGTCGCCGGTGAAGTGGAGATTGATGTCCTCCATCGGCACGACTTGCGAATAGCCGCCGCCGGCCGCGCCACCCTTGACGCCGAAGCAGGGGCCGAGTGACGGCTCGCGAAGGCAGATCGCGGCTTTCTTCCCGATGTGGTTGAGGCCGTCGCCGAGGCCGACGGTGGTCGTCGTCTTGCCTTCGCCGGCCGGCGTCGGATTGATGGCCGTGACGAGGATCAGCTTGCCGTCGGGGCGACCTTCCAGCGACTTCAGGAACTCGGCCGAGACCTTCGCCTTGTCGTGGCCGAAGGGCAGCAGGTGGTCCGACGGAATGGAGAGCCGGGCGCCAATCTCCTGGATCGGCTTCTTGCGTGCCTCGCGCGCGATCTCGATGTCGGACTTCACGGCCATTTGGCGTTCCCTCGGTTGCGTGAGCAATGGTTCAATGTCGACGGTCTCGCGACGGGCTCACGCCGGCTTCGCGGGCTGGGCTTCAAACACGGCGCCGGCAGCGATGCCGGCCGACGCCGCCCACTCGGCGGCGGCGACTTTCTTGCCGCCGGGCGCGCGGACGCGCCGGATGCGCAAGCCGCCCTGCCCCGCCGCCACGACCATGCCCGTGGCGTCGATAGAGAGGATGGTGCCCGGCGCGCCGGTGGCGGCGTCGACACGCTGCGGCTCGAAGAGGTCGAGCTTGGCGCCGGCGATGATGCCCCAGGCTCCCGGCGCCGGATCGGCGGCGCGGACGAGATTGTGCACGTCGGCGGCGGACTTCGACCAGTCGACGGCCGCGAAGTCCTTCTTGAACCAGCTTTCGTAGGAGCCATCACCAAGGCGCTGGTCGTGCTTCAGGAGAACGCCGGCCTTCACGAGGTCGAGGCTTTCCATCATCGCGTCGACGCCCATCGGAAAGAGCTTCTTGAAATAGACGTCGCCGAGCGTTTCGTCGGGGCCGATCTCGACCGACTTCTGCAAGAGCACCGGACCTTCGTCGAGGCCTTCGTTGGGCCAGAAGATGGTGAGGCCCGTGCGCGTCTTGCCCATGGCGATCGGCCAGTTGATCGACGACGGGCCGCGGTGCGCCGGCAGCAGCGACGGGTGGTACTGGAACGTGCCGAGGCGCGGGGCGTCGAGCACAGGCTGGGGAATGAAGAGCAGCACGTAGGCCATCAGGCAGACATCGGCGTCGAAGCTCTGCATGAGCGTCAGCGCCTCGGGCGTCTTCCAGCTCGTCGGCTGGTGGAGCGGCAGGCCCTTCTCGCGGGCGAAGGCCTTCAGCGGATCCTCGGCGCGGCCCGCCTTGTCAGGGGCGCAGCAGACGGCGACGACGTTCTCGCCGCGCTCCAGCAGCTTCTCGAGGACGGCCTTGCCGAACGCATCCTGGCCGTGAACGACAATTCGCATGGCTTCCGGTCTCCATTTCCCGTCGCGCCGTCACAGCGGTGGGGAACAGCTTCGATGAAACAGCGCGACGAACGGGACGCCAGCGGCTCGGGCCTCGATGGCCGGCCAGCCGTGATCCGTGCCCGCTTCTCGCACAAGTGAAGAACATGGGGCGAGGGGATGCAAGTGCCCCCCATCCCAAGCCCGCCGAACTACTTGGCTTTCGGCGCGGTGGCGCCCGACGACTTGATGGCGGCGAGCTCGGCTTCGGAATAACCCAGAACGCCCGTGAGGATCTCGTCGGTATGCTCGCCGAGAAGCGGCGAGCGCTCGACCTTGGCCGGGCTCGCCGAGAGCTTGATCGGATTGCCGACGGAAAGATAGGTGCCGCGCTTCGGGTGCGCCACCTCGACGATGGTGCCCGTGGCCTTCAGCGAGGCGTCCTCGGCGAGTTCCTTCATGGACAGGATCGGGCCGCAGGGAATGTCGTCCTTGTTCAGGATCTCCATGGCCTCGAACTTCGTCATCGACATCGTCCACTGCTCGATGCGCGCGAAGATCTCGTTGAGGCGGGGCAGGCGGGCCTTCGGCGTCGCATAGCCGGGATCGGTCTTCCAGCCGGGCTCGCCGATGACGTCGCAGATCTTCTCCCAGACGGGCGCCTGGGTGATGAAATAGATGTAGGCGTTGGGGTCGGTCTCCCAGCCCTTGCACTTCAGGATGCGGCCCGGCTGGCCGCCGCCGGAGTCGTTGCCCGCGCGCGGCACCGCGTCGCCGAACGGAATGCCCTCGCCGAACTGGCTGTATTCGGTGAGCGGGCCGTGGGCGAGACGCTGCTGGTCGCGCAGTTTGACGCGGGCGAGGTTCAGGACGCCGTCCTGCATGGCGCAGGTCACACGCTGGCCTAAGCCCGAGTGGGTCCGCTGGTAGAGCGCCGTGACAATGCCGAGCGCCAGGTGAAGCCCGGTGCCGCTATCGCCGATCTGGGCGCCCGTCACGAGGGGCAGACCATCGCGGAAGCCGGTCGTCGAGGCCGAGCCGCCGGTGCACTGGGCGATGTTCTCGTAGACCTTGCAATCCTCGTAGGGGCCGGGGCCGAAGCCTTTGATCGACGCGTAGATCATGCGCGGGTTGAGCTCGTGAATGCGCTCCCACGTGAGGCCCATGCGATCCATGGCGCCGGGGGCGAAGTTCTCGACGAGCACGTCACACGTCCTGACGAGGCGCTCGAGGATTTCCATCCCGGTCTTGTTCTTCGTATCGAGCGTGATCGAGCGCTTGTTGTGGTTCAGCATCGTGAAATAGAGGCTGTCCACGTTCGGAATGTCCTGGAGCTGGCCGCGCGTGATGTCACCGGTTCCGGGGCGCTCCACCTTGATCACGTCGGCGCCGAACCAGGCCAGTAGCTGCGTGCAGGTCGGTCCCGACTGGACGTGCGTGAAATCGAGAATGCGGACGCCTTTCAGGGCTTCGGACATGAGGGTGCCTTCTCCTGGCTGACTCGAATTGGGAGGCCGGCGTCGCCGCCGGCCGGGCCGATCACTTCTTCTTCGAAAGAGCGCTCTGCGGATTGAGATTGGCGATGCGGCCGCTCTCGGTGCCGGCGCGCTCGTCGATCGTGGCGTTGATGAGCGTCGGCCTGCCGGTGTCGAGCGCCTCGTTGACGGCGCGCATCAGCTCGTAGGGGGTGCGCGCATGCACGCCGTTGCCGCCGAAGGCCTGCGCCAGCATCTCGTACTGCGCATTCTTGACGAACACCGTCGTCGCCACGTCGGAGCCGCCGCCCGGATTGACGTCGGTGCCGCGGTAAATGCCGTTGTTGTTGAAGACGACGACGCAGACCGGGAGGTTGTACCGGCAGATGGTTTCGATCTCCATGCCGGAGAAGCCGAAGGCGCTGTCGCCCTCGACCGCGAGAACGGGCTTGCCGGTTTCGATCGCGGCCGCCACGGCGTAGCCCATGCCGATGCCCATGACGCCCCACGTGCCGACGTCGAGGCGCTTTCTCGGCTGGTACATGTCGATGATGCTGCGCGCGAAATCGAGCGTGTTGGCGCCTTCGTTGACGAGGATGATGTCGGGCCGCTCCTTCACGACCTGGCGCAGCGCGCCGAGCGCGCCATGGAAGTTCATGGGGTTGGCGTTGCTCATGAGCTGCGGCGCCATCTTGGCCAGATTGGCGTCGCGGCGGGCGTTCACGGCCGTGGTCCAGGCTTCCGGCGGCGCCTTCCAGCCCTTGCCCATGCCATCGAGAAGCGCCGCGACGCACGAGCCGATATCCCCGACGAGCGGCGCGCGGATCTCGACGTTGCTGTCCATCTCGGTCGGCTGGATGTCGATCTGGATGAACTTCTGCGTGCCGGGGGCGCCCCAGGTCTTGCCCTTGCCGTGCGACAGTAGCCAGTTGAGGCGGGCGCCGATCAGCATCACGACGTCTGCGTCCTTCAGCACCATCGAGCGGGCGGCGCCGGCCGACTGGGGATGCGTGTCGGGCAGCAGGCCCTTCGCCATGCTCATCGGCAGGTACGGGATGCCGCTCGTCTCGACCAGCGCGCGGATGGCGTCGTCGGCCTGGGCGTAGGCGGCGCCCTTGCCGAGGATGATCAGAGGCCGCTCGGCGCTCTTCAGCAGATCGAGGGCGCGCGTCACGGCCTCGGGCGCCGGGATCTGTCGCGGCGCGGGATCGATGACCTTGACCAGCGAGCGGGCGCCTTCGGCAGCGCTGATGGTCTGGGCGAACAGCTTCGCGGGGAGGTCGAGGTAGACGCCGCCGGGACGCCCCGAGACCGCGGCGCGGATGGCGCGCGCGATACCGATGCCGATGTCCTGGGCGTGGAGCACGCGGAACGCCGCCTTGCACATGGTCTTGGCGACGGCGAGCTGGTCCATTTCCTCGTAGTCGCCCTGCTGCAGGTCGACGATCTCGCGCTCGGACGAGCCGCTGATCAGGATCATCGGGAAGCAGTTCGTCGTGGCGTTGGCGAGCGCGGTCAGACCGTTCAGGAAGCCCGGAGCGGAGACCGTGAGACATACGCCCGGCTTCTGCGTGAGATAGCCCGCGATGGCTGCGGCGTGACCGGCGTTCTGCTCGTGCCGGAAGGAGATGACGCGCATGCCCTTGGCCTGGGCGAGGCGACCCAGATCGGTGATGGGAATGCCCGGAACGCCGTAGATGGTCGAGATGCCGTTCAACTTCAGCGCATCGATGACGAGATTGAAGCCGTCGGTCAGGGTCTCTTCGGTTGCGTCCGTCGACATGACTGTTTCACTCCCTATCGCCCTTCGGGGCTCTGTCGTTGTCTCCGATCGACCGCGCTGTCAGGCCCGATCAATCTAGGTTCACATTGCGCGCGACGTGATCGCGCAGTTTCAAAGTGTGCTCGCGCACGAGGCGCTCGGCGAGATCGGCATCGCGAGCACCGAGGGCGGCGACGATCGCCTTGTGATCGGCGATCGAGCGGCGGGCTCGGTCATCCTCGAAGATGGTGCGCTGGCGAATGGCGCGGACGTGAAGGAACAAGCCATCCGTGATGTCGGCGATCAGCGGATTGCGGCCGAGGCCGATGATCGACTGATGGAAGCGGATGTTGGAATCCGAGTACTCACCCATGCGTGTCGCGACGGCGTCGGTCGAGAAATCGTCGACCAGGGCGTTGAGCCCCGCGATCCCATCGGGGCCAGCGGTGGATGCGGCGAGACGGGCGGCCATGCTTTCGAGCGCTGCCCAGACCGTGATCATGTCGAGGATCTCGGCCTTGGTCTTCCTCACAATGAAGATGCCGCGCCGGGGGGCGATGCGAACGAGGCCTTCCTGCTCGAGCTGGGCCAGCGCCTCGCGCAACGGCGTCCGCGAGATGCCGAAGCGGAGCGACATGTCGCGCTCGTCGAGGCGGAGCTCGGCGTCGGGCGCGTAGATGTTCATCTTCATGATTGCAGACTTCAGCGCCGCGTGGGCGCGGGCCTTGAGACTGATGGTCTCGGCGATCGGTGCGATCTCGAGACTGGTCCTCGGCATCTGCATGGGTGGGGGCCCGGTGTCGCCTGGTCGCTGGCTCGATGGCTGCGTGGTATGTGGCATGCCATACACCAAACGCGACGATGGATGCAAGTGGGCCGCGCACGGCGTGGGATTCAGCGGGCGCCGTTGCAGGCGGACCATCCGGCCGCTGCCATACGGCCGGTCGGGCGTGCTAGCGTCATCGGAAGGCGTTGGGACGGTCTGGACATGGGGATCTGCGAGCGCGTGGACATTAGCCGACATCGGGGTGGGTTGGTGCGGTGCGTGTTCGTGCTCGGCCTCGGTCTCGGTCTCGTCACAACGCAGGCCGTCGCGGTTTCGCCGGCACATGGCGAAGGGGCTCCGGCAGCCATCGCCGGAAGCCAGCTGCCGTGCCAGGTCGAGGCGGGACCCAGCCGCGCGGTGGCGCGCGTTCCCGATGGCCATTCGGTCATTCTGGACGACGGCGTCGAGGTGCGGCTCGCCGGCGTCCTCGCCGCAACGCCGAGCGACGCCGCCATTCCGGTCGACGCGTGGCCGCCCGCCGTCGCGTCGCGACAGGCCCTTTCCGAGCTTGTGGCCGGACGCAGCGTGACACTGGCCTTCGGTCCGACGCGAGGCGACCGGCACGGGCGTGCGGTCGCGCATCTGCTGCTCGGAGCATCGGGGGGCTCCGAGTGGGTCCAAGGCCGCCTCGTCGATGACGGAATGGCGCGCGTGGCGCCGCGCCCCGTGGATGATCCCTGCCTGAGCGCGCTCCTCGGCCGGGAACGCGCGGCGCGGCAGGCGAAGAAAGGGCTCTGGTCGCACGCTGGCTATCAGATCAGGCCGGCCAGGCGACCGGACGAGATCGAGCGCTATCGGTTCACGTTCCAGCTCGTCGAAGGAACCGTCGCGAAGATGCGGACGCTGCGGAGCCTTACCGTGCTCGAATTGTCCGGTGAGCCGGCGGCGGCTTCAGGCGGTGATGCGAGCGGAGCGCGGCGCCCGTTCCGCGTGGTCTGGCGACGGGCCGGCGCTCGAGCGGCGAAGACGATGCCGGATAGCACGGCGCTGGCCGGCGCGCGCGTCGTCGTGCGGGGGTGGATCGATGTGCGCAACGGGCCCGAGATCGAGATCAGCACAGGCGAGCAGCTCGAGGTGCTGAGCCGGCCCGGCATTGACGTGCAAGCCACCGACGACGTCGCCGGCCGCCGCTGACGCAAAACGAAACCCGGCCCCCTCGCGGGTGCCGGGCTCTGGATCTTCTCAATGACAAACGCCGCCGAGACCAGACGGCCCCGTCATGACACGTCAGGCCGCCTTTACGGCACCGTCGGCGGCATCTGCGTCGGTCTGCTCCTCCAGCGCGCGACGACCGCGGGCGCTCTTCGAAAGCACCTCGGTGATGCGCTGCATGGCGCCGCGCTCATCCGACCGATCGACGGCGGCGAGTTCACGCGACATGCGGTCGAGAGCCGCCTCGTACAGCTGGCGCTCGGAGTAGGACTGCTCGGGCTGCGCGTCGGAGCGGTAGAGATCGCGCACGACCTCGGCGATCGCGACCAGATCGCCGGAATTGATCTTCGCTTCGTACTCCTGCGCCCGGCGGCTCCACATCGTGCGCTTGATGCGCGCCTTGCCCTTCAGCGTCTCCATGGCCTTCTTGAGGACGCCATCCTCGGCAAGCTTGCGCATGCCGACGCTGGTGAGCTTCGACGTGGGGACGCGGAGGGTCATCTTGTCCTTGTCGAACTCGATGACGAACAGCTCGAGCGAGATGCCGGCGATCTCCTGCTCCTCGATGCCGATGATCTTGCCGACGCCGTGTGCCGGGTAAACGATCAGCTCGTTCGTCTTGAAGCCGTGGCGCGACGTGATCTGCTTCTTGCCGTTGCTGTCCAGCGTATCAGTCGACGACGCCGGAGCGGCCGGAGCCGTCAGGCGCGCATCGGCGGGCTTTGCACCATTGGCCGGCATCGCACGCTGGGCCGTCACCGGCGCCTGAGAGGGACGGGCCACGGGCACCACAGGCTTCGCAACCGGTGCCGGGGCGGCCTTTGCCACGGGCGCAGCCAACGGCTTCGACGCAACGACGGGCTTGGCAACCGGAGACGGCGCGGCTGCAGGCTTTGCGGCGGCCTTCTGAGCAGGCTTCGCGGTCGCTTTCACTGCCGGCTTCTGAACGGCCTTGGCCGTTGTTGCGGGCTTTGCCGGGGCCGATGGCTTCGCAGCCGACCTGGTCACGGACGAGGGGGCCGCCTTCTTCTTCGATGGTGCCGCAGCGGCAGACTTGCTTATCGGCGTCTTGGACTTCGACTTCAATGACACGGACTTGGAAGCAGCGTTCTTGGGCGTCAGCTTGCTCTTCTTTGTCATTGCGTTCTCAACTCCGTCAGCCGTTACCTTCGTTGCCGCGATCGACAACGAATCTTCGAGCCGCTGGCAAGCAGCAGCCACGATGAAACGCGCCCGAGACGCTTGTCTCTTGCGCTGAATTCCCCCCTCGCTAGGCACGCCGAACGGACGTCGGAAGCCCTGCGTCAAGTCGATGATTTCCCCGATGAGCCTTCATGCGCGAAGCGGGCAGCGCCACCATGTTCGAGGCGACCACCATGCCGAGATCGCCAAACTGAACGGAACGCATCACGTTTTGCCCTGCGCAAGCAAGCGAAGCAGGCTGTTAGCCTTGCCACTCACCAACAAAAGCACTGTAGCATATCTTTCACGCAAAATGAAGCCGTCGCGTGCGCTCACACGCAGGAATCCGCGTGAACTAGCTTAACCCGCGCTGGCTGCCGGGCACGCGTTTGCGCCGACCATGGTAAACAATCAATCGCCTTCGCCCGGCTCGGCCGAGAAGTACTTCTCGAACTTGCCCTTCTCGTCCCGAAACTTGTCGGCGTCGGACGGTGCGTCCTTCTTGGCCGTGATGTTCGGCCAAGTCTCCGAAAACTTGCGGTTCAACTCGAGCCACTTCTCGAGGCCCGGCTCCGTGTCGGGCTTGATCGCATCAACCGGGCATTCCGGCTCGCACACGCCGCAGTCGATGCACTCGTCGGGATGAATGACGAGCATGTTCTCGCCTTCATAGAAGCAATCGACGGGACACACCTCGACGCAATCCATGAACTTGCACTTGATGCACTGCTCGTTGACGATGTAGGTCATTTTTCCCGTCCCGGACCCTGCCCTGTTTCATCCCTGCCGACGGCCGATATCGCGCGACGACTTATGATCTGCACGGGATGAGCAGCTTTTGATTGCACGCCAGTGCCGCGATTTGAAGTGGGCCAGATCGCATTCCGCCAGTTTGTCGCATTTCGGCACGTCCGTGCCGTCCCAGACCAAAGACAAGCCGCGCGCCATCCAGCTCAGCAATCGTCGTGCCGGAGCCGATCGATGGCACGGCGATCGCGCTTCGTCGGGCGGCCGGAACCGGCTTCGCGCGTAGCCTGAAGCTGAACAGGGTCGGACTCGCGCGGTTCACGCGGAGGCGTCAGATCGCGATAAAGCGCCTGGGCTTCGGTCGCCGATCCCCGGCGCTCGCCCGGCGCCACCATCTCGAGGATGCGGACGCGCGATTCCACCGTCACCGTCACGACATCGCCCGGCCGCACCGTGTGCGCCGGTTTCAGGACGCGCTCCCGATTGACGCGCACACGGCCGCCGACAACGAGTTCGGCGGCCGAAGTCCGCGAACGAACCACGCGGACGAACCATAGCCACTTGTCGAGGCGCTGCGTGCCGGGCGACGTCGGGGTGCCGGCCGCGCCGTGCTCGTCCCTGTCGCCGCCACGCCGCCCGGACATCAGGACCCCGGTGTCTTGCTGCTCTTCTCGAGCTGCTGCTTGAGGGCACTCAGCGCGGCGAACGGCGAATCGGGATCGATGCCGCCCCCCCTGCGCTGCGGCGCCGCCGTCGCCACTTTCGGGCGCGAACGGTCCTCACGTCCCCGGCCTTCGTCGCGACGATCATCTCGCCGACCTTGCGGCCGTGGCCGATCACCGAACCGCTGCTGCTGACGATCGCGATCCCGATCACCGTCGCGGCGCGGCGGACCTTCGGGGCTCTGAGGGCTGGTGCTGGCCTGCACGGGCCGCTCGCCTGGCGGCTGGCCACGTCCGCGATCGCGGCCTCGGTCCCGGTTTCGATCACGGCCGCGGTCGCCGTTCCGGTTCGGACCGCGATCAGCCTCACCACCGGTGTCCGTCCTGGGCGCCTCGCTCGCTGCGCGCGGTTCGCCCTGACGCTGCCGACCGGCGTTTTCGCGACCCTCCGGACGGCGTGGGCGCCGGTGTTCCTCGCGATGACGGCGGCGCGGACGCCAGACGTCGATCATCGGGACTTCGGGCTCGGACGGGGCGGTCGCTTCCGTCGTGTCGGCTGACGACTCGGCGCCATCGGCCACTGCGGCATCGGCCACAGCTGGCGCTTCGACGACCGGCGGTGTCTGGTCGACGGGCGCCGGCGTACCCGATGCCAGCGCGACGGCTGCCGCGAGGGCGAGTGCGGCTGCATCGACGGGTGCGGGCTTCGTCACGGGAGCCGGTACAGGCCGGCGCTCCGAGCGGAAGCCGAGCGTCGCGAGCACCGCCCCGAGTTCGGCGGACGAACAGCCGAGGATCGACATCATCTCCGGCGTCACCATGAACCCGCCGTCGCCGCTCGAGCCGCGCGGTGGCGACTGGCCAGGCTCGGTCGGGCGCCAGGCGAGCAGCGGTCGGATGCTGTCGGCGAGCCGCTCCAGCATGTCGACGCGGATGGCCCGCGGCCCGCACACGTGATAGCCGGCAGCCCGATAGAAGTCCTCCGGGATCGCGGCGTCGATCGTCACCGACGTCAGGCCGGCGCGGGGCGGCTCGGGGAGCTGCTCCAGGGACAGTCCGACGGACTGCGCCTTCTGCAAGGCCCATAGCGAAAGGATGAGTTCGGCCGGCGCCGGCTTCAGCAACGGTGGCAAGAAGATGTTGAAGGCGCCGAAACGCACACCGTACTTGCGCAACTGGGCGCGCGACGGCTGGTCGAGCTGGCGCATCTCGTCGGCGATGGCATCGCGCTTGACGATGCCGAACTGCTCGGTCAGGCGGAAGGCGATGCCGCGCGCCAGGCCGGTCACGTCTTCGGCGTTCTTCAGATCGAGCATCGGTTTCAACCGCTCGGCGAGGATCTCCGTCACCCACGCGTCGAGGCGAGTCTGGACCTTCTCCTTGTCCGGCGCTGCAAGATGATCGTCGGCCAACACGACGACGATCGGGCGGAACGGATCGTCGCCGGGCTCGAGACGGGCGATCTCCTCGTCACGCCAGAGAATGCGCGCATTGCGGGCGAGCTTGAAGGCGTCCGCCTTGGCCGCCGCGACGCGGCGGGCACGCATGGCGAATTCCTTGGCGAGGACGTGGGCGGCGGCGCCGCGGGACGCCTTGCCGTGCACGCCCGTCGCATCGGCTGCGGCGTCCGGCCAGAAGCGGAAGCCCTTGAGGCGGCCGACGAAGTGGTTCTCGACGGTTACGGCGCCGTCGGCGGCGATGTCAGCTGTCATGTCGTGCTTGTCGCGCAGGCCTTTCATCAGGGCGCTGGTCTTGCGATCGACGAAGCGCTGGGTCAGTTGTTCGTGAAGAGCGTCCGAGAGGCTGTCCTCGATCGCGCGGGTGCGCTCCTGCCAATGAACGGGGTCACGCAACCAATCATGACGGTTGGACACGAACGTCCAGGTCCGGATGTGGGCGATGCGGGTGGCGAGCGTGTCGATGTCGCCGTCGGTGCGATCGGCGAGCGCGACCTGCTTGGCGAACCAATCCTCGGGGATCTGCTCGTCGGGCGACGTCAGGTGCGCATAGAGCTGCCCGACGAGTTCGGCGTGGTTCTGGCTCGAGATCTTGCGATAGTCGGGAACCTGGCAGACATCCCACAGCTTGGAGACCGCCGCTGGTCCGACCGCACGCGCCATGATGTCGGCGTCGGCCGAGAGCGTCTCGAGCGCGGTCACGTCGTCCGCCATGCGGACGCGCTGCAGGCGAACCTCGCCGGGCACCATCCGGAGGCTTTCACGGAGCCGTTCAACGCTCGCGAAATCGAGATTGCGGTTGCGCCACTGGAGGACGCGGACGGTGTCGAACGTGTGCGATTCGAGGCGCTCGATCAGGTCCGGCTCGAACGGCTCGACGTCGGCGGTGACGCCGAACGTGCCGTCGTTGACGTGGCGACCGGCGCGGCCCGCGATCTGGCCGAGCTCGCCCGGCGTCAGATTGCGCATCACATGGCCGTCGAACTTGCGGACGGCGGCGAAGGCGATGTGGTCGACGTCGAGGTTCAGGCCCATGCCGATGGCATCGGTGGCGACGAGGTAGTCGACGTCGCCGGACTGGTAGAGTGCCACCTGGGCATTGCGCGTGCGCGGGGACAGCGCGCCAAGCACGACGGCCGCGCCGCCCATCTGGCGGCGGATCAGCTCGGCGATCGAATAGACCTCGGCGGCCGAGAACGCGACGACGGCCGACCGCTTCGGGAGACGCGTGATCTTCTTCTGTCCGGCGTAGGTGATCTTCGAGAGACGCGGGCGGGAGATGAAGTTGGCGTCCGGGATGAGCTCGGAGATCGCTTCGCGCATGGTGCCGGCACCGAGCAGCAGCGTCTCGGAGCGGCCGCGGGCGTGCAGCAGTCGATCGGTGAAGATGTGACCGCGATCGGGATCGGCGGCGAGCTGGATCTCGTCGATGGCGAGGAAGTCGACATCGACGCCGCGCGGCATGGCCTCAACCGTCGACACCCAGTAGCGCGGATTGTCCGGCTTGATCTTTTCCTCGCCCGTCACCAGAGCGACCGCGGACGGACCGACGCGCGCGACGATCTTGTCGTAGACCTCGCGCGCCAGCAGACGCAGGGGCAGACCGATCATGCCGGACTGATGGCCGAGCATCCGCTCGATCGCCAGGTGCGTCTTTCCGGTATTCGTGGGGCCAAGAACAGCCGTCACGTTACGAATACGATGCTGGAACGCCAAGTGCCGTCTCCCTCGAAGCCAGAGGCTCGCCCGGGAGGCATGGCAAAGCGGACGCCTCCGATCAAGCAGACTTTGCGACGTAGCACGGAACAAAGCCAGAAATCTCGGCAAAGACCGGTCAGGACCCGGCCGACCGGCCGCCAAGCCGCATGGCGCGACGGCGTCGTGCGCCGTCAGTGCGTGAAGGCGATCTGCTCGTTGCGGGTCGCGATAGTCACCCGCTCCGCGACGAGGGTCGCCGACCCGGCCATGGTCGGGATCGTGATCCGGTACGGAACATAGAGGCCTGCACTCGGCACCGGGCGCAACGCGACCTCGATGCCGCTGGTCGTCGCGAGCTGGCGCGCCTCGGCCGTCGGGCGGTGACCGGCGATCGGCTCGTAGCGGACGCGGCAGACGATGGCGACGCCGGGCTGGCCGCTCGGCCGCGTCTCGGCGACGGCCTCCTGGCGGAGGTAGCTGAACGTCAGATCGAACCGCTGCTTGCCGTCGAACACCGGCAGGCGGCGGCCGCAAGGATTGCTGCCGGTCGTGCGGCTTAGCACGAGAACGGCGCTCAACGGATCGAAGACGCCACTCAGATGCTGGGCGCGGACGGGGACCACGTCAGGCTCGGGCGGTGCAACGGGAAGGTTCGTGACCGACGTCACTTTGCCGTTTGCAAAGCCGAGCTTGATCGAGCCCTTCTTGTTCGTGCCTTCGAAATCGAACGTGTAGCCCGCCGGACGCGGGTCCGAGCCAGACAGCTGCCCCGACGACCGCGTCGCGCCCTGCCACCGGAAGGCACCGAGCAAGGCCGACAGGCGTGCGTCACCGTTGACCGTGTAGTTGGAGCCGGCGACGTCGGCGCGGAAGGTGAAGCGCCCGACGTCGAAGCCGTTGAAGGCGATCTTGTATGTGGCCTCGACCTGGCTCGGCCACGGCTCGGCCCGGGCAGCGGGAGCGAAGACCGTCACTCCGACTGCAAGGCAAGCGATGTAGCGGACAGAGGATCGGCGTGTCTCCGAACGCAACGGCATGACGCTTGCCTCCCGACTGCCTGAAGCTAAACCGAACTGGGAACGACCGCCGCCACGTCCCGGATCAGGAGCGTCGGGGTAGTGGTCCAATGCGTCAAATGTGTGGTTCGGGGAGACTCCCAGCAAGGCGTTAACAAGTGGTGCACCGACGCGCCCGTTCGACACGGCTTGCGCGCACGCACTGCCTGTGGCTCGCTTAGCCCGGAACCGCGCACGGGAGACGGCAACATGCGGATGAAAGACAAGATCGGGCTCATCACGGCGGGCGCATCCGGAATGGGTCGGGCCGGAGCCCTTCGTTTCGCGCAGGAAGGGGCCGCGGTCGGCGTCGTCGACATCGACGAAGCCGGCGTGGCCGCGGTCGTCGACGAAATCCGCCGCGCCGGCGGCAAGGCGCACGGGATCGTCGCCGATCTCAAGAACGACGCGGATTCCCGTCGCATCGTCGGTGAAACGGCGCGCGCGTTCGGCGGGCTCGATTTCGTGTGGAACCACGTCGGGCATCCGGGACCGGCCGCGTTCGAGGGGCTCGATCTCGCCGAGTGGGACAACGCCGTCGCGCTCAATCTGAGGACCGTCCTCGTCACCACCGAGGCCGCCATTCCGGAGATGCGCGCCCGCGGCGGCGGGGCACTCCTGTTCACAGCGTCGACGTCTGGCATCTCGGGGTCGCAGTTCAGTCCGGTCTACTCGGCGGTGAAGCACGGTGTGGTCGGCCTCGTGCGCGGCCTCGCCAAGCGGTACGCGAAGGAAGGCATCCGCGTGAACGCGATCTGTCCCGGGCCGATCGACACACCGATGCTGCGCGTGTTCGTGGCCAGGCCCGATCAGCAGGCGACACTCGGGATGGACAAGGAAGAGCTGGTCAAGAAGCGCGCCTACCAGACCCCCATGGGGCGGCCGGGACAGGCGCACGAAGTGGCCAACGCCGCGCTGTTCCTGCTCTCTGACGAGGCGTCGTTCGTGACCGGCGCGCACCTCACCGTCGATGGTGGGGCAACGTGCTGATCCTGCTCGACATCCTCCCCCACAGACCGAGGACCAACGCCACGTGACCGATCTCATGGAAACGTTTCCGCCGCGGCCCGAGGCCCAGGTGACACTCGCCAACTGGCGACAGAGCCCGTTCAACCGCTGGGGCTTCCAGCACGTCCGCGAAATCGTGCCTTCGGCCGACATTGCATGCGATCCGGACGATCTCTGGCGGCTGCCGCCGATCGCGTCCGACAGCCTCGACGGGCTGGCGATCGACACCGGTCAGGAGGCGACAATCGGGCTCGAGGCGTTCTCGGCGGCCACGGCGACCGACGCGCTCGTCATCGTGCATCAGGGGCGGACGGTCTTCGAGCACTACGCCAACGGCATGACGCGAGGCACGCCCCACATCCTGATGTCGGTATCGAAGTCGATCCTCGGTCTCGTCGCGGGCGTGCTGGCGCAGCAGGGCCGGCTCGAACCGGACCGGGCGGCGGCGCATTACGTGCCCGAGCTCAAGGGCGGCGCCTTCGAGGGCGCGACGGTGCGGCAACTCCTCGACATGCGGTCGGGCCTCGCGTTCGACGAGGATTATCTCGCGACCGGCGGGCCGATCGTCGCCTACCGGAAATCGACGAACTGGAACCCGCTCGCGCCCGGCGAGACGGCGACGGACCTGCGCAGCTTCCTGACGACGCTCACCGATCGGCAGGGGCCGCATGGCGGGGCCTTCAACTACGTGTCGCCGTGCACGGATCTGCTCGGCTGGATCATCGAGCGGGCGGCGGGACGGCGGTTCGCCGATCTCGTCAGCGACGTCCTCTGGCGGCCGCTCGGGGCGGCGACGAACGGCTACATCACGGTGGATCGCCTCGGGGCGCCGCGCTGTGCCGGCGGCATCTGCGTGACGGCCATGGACCTCGCGCGGGTGGGGCAGCTCCTCGTCGAGGGCGGACGGCGTGGCGGGAAGCAGATCCTGCCGGCCGAATGGCTCACGGACATCGCGACGGCCGGCGATCCGGCCGCGTGGGATGCCGGGCCGTTCGGCGCCTACTACCCGGGTCGCCCGATGCACTACCGGACCAAGTGGTACATCGAGCGCGGGCCGTCGCCGCTCGTCTTCGGGATGGGCATCCACGGGCAGAACCTGTTCGTCGACCGCGGCCGGCAGCTCGTGATCGCGAAGCTCTCCTCGCAGGTGCTCCCGATCGATCCCGACGCCATCGCGCTCACATCGCGGTTCGTCGATGCCGTGCGGGCCCGCTTCACCATCGCCTGAGACAGCAAAACACAAAAACCCCAGAACGCGGAGGACACGCATGCCCAACAGACTCGATGGAAAAGTTGCCCTGATCTCTGGCGCCGCGCGCGGCATCGGAGCCGCCACCGCCCACATGATGGCCGCCTCCGGCGCCTCGGTCCTCGTCGGCGATCTTCTCGCCGACCGCGCCAAGGAAACGGTGCGCGAGATCGAGAAGGCCGGCGGCAAGGCGATCTTCGTCGAACTCGACGTGACGCGGGAGCGCGACTGGCACGTGGCCGTCGAGACCGCAACGAAGCAGTTCGGCAAGCTCGACGTGCTGGTCAACAACGCCGGGCTGTTCCTCGGCCGCGATTTCGAGGAGGTCAGCCTCGAAGAATGGAACAAGCTCGTCGCCGTCAACCTGACCGGCGTCTGGCTCGGTACGAAGCTCTGCACGGCGGCGCTGAAGGCGAGCGGGGCCAATGCGAAGCACGGCAGCGCGATCGTCAACCTGGCGTCGGTCGCCGGCCTCGTCGGGTCGCAGCTCGATCCGCTCTACTCGATGACCAAGGGCGGCGTGACGCTGTTCACGAAATCGACGGCGCTGGCCTACGGGCGCAAGGGCTACAAGATCCGCGTCAACTCGATCCACCCGGGCGTGATCGAGACGGACATGGGCAACCAGACATTCGTCGCGCGGGCCACGCAGACCGGGACGAACGATACGGAATCTGCCCGGTCGATCGCGCTCAAGTCGCATCCGATCGGACGCCTCGGACATGCCGACGACATCGCATCCGGCATCTGCTTCCTCGCCTCCGACGATGCCGGCTTCATGACCGGCTCGGCGCTCGTGGTCGACGGCGGCCTCACCGCTCAGTAACGCAGGGACGGACACCCGATGGACTTCGGATTGCATCTCGGCACGCGGGGCGCGGCCTCGCGTCCCGACAACCTCGTGCGCATCGCGCAGCACGCCGACGGGCTGGGGTTTGCGTACCTCGGCTTTTCGGATCACGTGGTCATCGCGCGGCGGATCGACAGCCGCTATCCCTACAACGAGAGCGGGGACTGGCCGGGCGTCGCGACAGGCTTCTGCCTCGAGCAGCTCTCGTGCCTCGCCTACACGGCGGCGGTGACGAAAAAGATCCGGCTCCTGACCTCGGTCATGGTGGTGCCACACCGGCCGGCGGTGCTGACGGCCAAGACGCTGGCCACCATCGACGTGCTCTCGGGCGGGCGGGTGACGGTCGGCGTGGGCGTCGGCTGGATGCGCGAGGAGATGGCGGAACTCGCCTCACCGCCGTTCGAGCGACGTGGTGCTGCCTCAAACGAATACATCCGCGCCTTCCGCACCCTGTGGACCGAAGACGATCCGAAGTTCGACGGCGAGTTCGTCAAGTTCGGGAACATGATGTTCGAGCCGAAGCCGGTACAGAAACCCGGGCCGCCGATCTGGGTCGGGGGCGAGGGGAAGGCCGCCAAGAAGCGGGCCGGCGAACTCGGCGACGGCTGGTATCCGACCATCCGGAACCCGAACGAGCCGCTCGACGACCCGGCGAAGATGGCGCGCGAGATCGCCGAGATGCGCCGGCACGCCGACGCAGCCGGCCGCGACGGGGCGAAGCTCGACGTCGGGATGTTCGCACCGGGCTATGTCCTTGGCGAACGGCACAAAGGCAGCCACGGCGGGCGCGCGGTGTTCACCGGCACGGCCGAAGAGATCGTGGGCGATGCCCGGGCGTACCGCGACGCCGGGGTGCGGCACGTCAACATCGGCTTCGAATCCAACGACATCGACGATGCGCTCCGGAAGCTCGACAGCTTCGCCAAGGAGATCATGGCCAAGGTCTGAGGGCGCGTCAGCCGAAAATGCCGCGCCAGACGACGTAGAGGCCGGCGGTGGCGACGATGCCGGCGAAGACCTGCGTCAGCGCCGCCTTCCGGGTCGCCAGACGCGCGGCGAGCCGGCTGCCGACGAGGCTGCCGGCAATGCCCCCGGTCACGAACAGCGCGACGATGCGCCAGTCGATCAGGCCGGATGACGCGTAGCTCGCCGCCGTCGTGAAGCCGAACGCGGACACCGACACCAGCGACGAGCCGATGGCGGCGAGGATCGGCATGTCGGTGGCGGCGACGAGGCCGGGCACCACCAGAAAGCCGCCGCCGATGCCGAAGAAGCCCGCCAGCGAGCCGGTCGCAAGGCCGAAGCCCGCGAGACGCGGGGCGACGGTCGGCGCACTTTCGCGGGTCAGCCGAACGAACGCGGCTTCGGGTGTCGGCTGGCGGCGGAACATGGTGACGGCGACCACGATCATGAGGAGGCCGAACATCAACAGGAGACGCTGGCCATCAACGGCCTTGCCGAGCAGCGATCCGAGATAGGCGCCGGCGACGCCGCACGCCGTGAACACGGCCGCGCAGGGCCAGCGAACGTTGCCCATGCGGGCGTGGCCGAGCAGGCTCGAGAAGGCCGATACGGCGACGGCCACCGCACTCGTGCCGATGGCCACATGGGGTGACGCCACGCCGACCACGTAGACGAGCAGCGGGACCGCCAGGATCGAACCGCCGCCGCCGATCAGACCAAGGACGGCCCCGACCATCGTTCCCGACAACAGCGATAGAATATCCTGCCCCATTCGAGCCGTTCCCTCGTCCATGCATGCCAAAGCCTAGCGCGGCGATGGCACAAGGCAACTGCCGTCGTCGTCCGGGCAGGAAATCGCTTCGCGTGGACGGGTCAGAGGCCGTTCACCGGAACCTTGAGGTAGCGCCTGCCGTTGCCCTCGGGCTCGGGCAAGTGACCAGCGCGAATGTTCACCTGCAGTGACGGCACGATCAGGCGCGGCATGCCGAGCGTCTTGTCGCGCGCCTCGCGCATGGCGACGAACTCGTCCTCGCTGACGCCGTCGCGAACATGGATGTTGTGGGCGCGCTCCTCGGCGACCGTCGTCTCCCAGCGCACCTCGCGCCCGCCGGGGCCGTAGTCGTGGCACATGAAGAGGCGCATCTCCCCGGGCAGCGTGTCGAGAATTTTCCGGATCGAGCGATAGAGCACGCGGGCGTCGCCGCCGGGGAAGTCAGCGCGGGCGGTGCCGCCGTCCGGCATGAAGAGCGTATCGCCAACGAAGGCCGCATCGCCGACGACGTGGGTCATGCAGGCCGGGGTGTGGCCCGGCGTGGCGATGACGAAGGCCTGCATGGTGCCGATGGCGTAGGTATCGCCATCCTCGAACAGACGGTCGAACTGGCTGCCGTCGCGGCGAAACTCGGTGCCTTCATTGAAGACCTTGCCGAACACCTCCTGCACGACCGTGATCTGGCTGCCGATGCCGATGCGGCCGCCGAGCTTGCCCTGGATATAGGGCGCGGCCGACAGATGGTCCGCGTGGGCGTGGGTCTCGATCAGCCACTCGAGCGTGAGGTCGTTGGCGCGGACGTAGTCGATCAGCTGGTCGGCGGAGGCGAACGAAATGCGGCCGGCCGCGTAGTCGATGTCCATGACGCTGTCGATGATCGCACAGGCCGACGAGGCCGGGTCCTTGACCACATAGGACACGGTTGCGGTCTCCGGATCGTAGAAGGCCGCCACCTCCGGCTTAACCGCCATGTTCACGGGATAGGTCATCGCTCAACCTCTTCGATGGCCGGCGGGCTCCCCGACGGCGTCGCCAGTGTCCGAACGGATCGAACCGCCGCAGAAGCCCCATGGTCCGCGCGCCATCGCTCTCACGACTTGTCCGAGCGGGGGCAGCTCGAGATACCGAACGGGAGATAGGCCGGACACCAACCGATCAGGCCGGTCGCCAGCGGGACGATGCCGATCCAGCCCCACGGGGTCTGAGGACCGACGAAGACGAGGGCGATCAGGCCGAGGCCGATCACGATGCGCAGGATGCGGTCGATACCGCCGACATTGGACGTCATGGCTCGAATATCCTCTCGTTAAGCTACGACTGTCACGCTAGGCCTCCCGAGACGCACTGTCGGTGACATTGTCACCGCGGTGCCAGCGACAGGATGTAGGCGGCCAGCGCGTAACTTTCGTCCTGCGAGAGGTGATGATCCGGCATCATGGTTGGCCGCGATTGCAGCCAGCGGACGATGGTCTCATATGACTGGCCCGGACGGGCGGCCACGGCGGCGAAGGAGGGGACGTCGCCCGCCTTCTGCTTCTCGCCCTGCCCGGGCAGCATGTGACAGTGCGCGCACAGGCGACGCGCCAATGCCTCACCTTCTTTTGCATCACGAGCGACGGCATCCGTCGTGACCGTGCCGAGCACGGCGAGAGCGAACATCCAGTGTTTCACCGCCACCATCATCGTGCCGCTCCCTCGCCGACGATCTCGAAGGGCGCCCAGAACGACGGCGGCTGGCCGGCATCGATCATCGCGAGCATGGTCTGGCGAAAGGCCTCGGCGCGGCCGAGCTTGTTGTTCGAGGCGAGCGCCTCGAAGGTTCGTGTCGTGAGCCAGACCGTCGCTTCGGAGTTGACCGCCCAGTGCGAGACGAGCATGGCGCGCGCGCCGGCGAAGAAGAATGCGCGGGCAAGGCCCGACAAGGCCTCGGCGCCGACCTCGGAGCCCGCCGCCGTATTGCACGCCGAGAGCACGACCCAATCGGCATCGAGGCGAAGCGCGGCCACCTCGGACGCCGTCAACAGGCCGTCGTCCTCATCGGACGGGCGGAGCGGTGGCGTCAGCACGAGGGCCGGTTCTTCGAGGCCCGACAACTCGCCCGCCACGAGGCCGTGGGTCGCGAAATGGACGACGCGATAGCGGTCGAGGGGCAGCTTGCGGATGCGGGTTTCGGTGGCGTCGTGGCGGAGCAGCAGGGCCGATTCCGGGGCCTTCATGGCGTCCGCGATGGCGCGCAACTCGGCGGCCGTTTCGGGCAGGGGCGCAAGTTCGCGGACCGCGCGAAGGTCGGCCTTGCCGTTGCGATAGATGGCGGCGACCGACACCGCGGCGGCGCGCGCCTGTCCGCCCTGCGGCGTTCCCGGCCCCACCAACGCCGGATCGCCGATGCCGAGGAACGGCTCGGCGGCGCGGACCGACTGTCCCGTCCGGCGCAAGGCCGTGAGAGAGGGCACCGACGGCAGCACGCTCGTCGCATGACGACGCGCCAGCCACGCCGCCGCGCGGAGCGTGTCGCGCTCGCTCGCCTCACGGCGCGGCGGCTCGGTGACGAGCACATGAAAGGGCAGGCTCGTCAGTGGGCCTGTCGGCACGAGGATGAGGCGCTTCTTGCCGGCCAGTGCCCGCTCGACGGGGCCGAGAACCAGACGATAGACCGCGTGCGCGCGGTCGACGTCGAAGGCCGGGGCGGCACCGGGCGCCGGCGGCGAAGACAGCGGGTCGAGGGCATTCCTGAGAGCGGCCACATGCCCCGCGAGCACCTCGGCGCCGGCGTCGATGCGCGCCCAGTCCGCGCGATCGCGCGAGATGGCCCAGACGTAGGACGCCGACTTGCCGACGAGCACGGTCACCAGCGCCTCGTCCGGAATCAGCGCGGCGCGGGTTTCGGCGATGGTGAGCGGCGCGGGCTCGGTGAGGGCGAGATAGTCGGGGAACTGGGCGACGATCGCCTTCCGCTCGGCCTGGACGACCCGATCGAGGCGCACCTGCTCGTCGATGCGCGCCTTCCGGGCAGCCTGGAACGCGGCGTGGCCCGGCAAGCGGGCTTCGGCGGCTTCCATCTCGCGGTGGATCGCCATGAGATCACCGGCGCCCACCGACGAGGCCGCCGACAACTGGCTCAGCTCGCGCGTGATGGCGTTGCGATCGCGCTCGGCGTTCTCGCAGCCCGACTTCTTCTGGCCGGGCGGACAACGCGCCAGATGGGCCTGGAGATCCGCGACCAGCTCGGTCTGCCGCTTGACGTCAGGGGCCGACTTCCGGTGCTGGGCAATGCTCGCCTGTCGGAAACGCTCGAGGAGGATCGAATAGGCGGCGTCCTGGCGCTGCACCGCGCTCCAACGTGTCAGCTCGCGCGTATCCTCCTGATGCAAGGCCAGAACGCGCTCGGCGGCGTCCTGCTGACGGCGGATGCGCTGTCCAAGCGGCGACGGGCCGGCGGCGATCCGGGCCGACATGCGGGCCAAAGCGGACGCCGCCGACGTGCTCCAGGCGCGCTGACTCGCGGCGAAACTCTCGTCGGCGAGGGTCGCGGTCGTCGAGGGATTGCGGGCGCGTTCCTGCCACGCGGCCTCGATGAGCCCCGTGAAGGCCGACAACTGTCGGCGGATCTCGTTCTGCATGACGTGGGCGGCGAGCGTCTGGGATTCGCGCTTTCCCGTCAGCAGCCGCACCGCCTCGCGATAGGATTTCAGGGCAGCGGCGGGATCGCCTTTCGCGAGGCTGACGGCGCCGAGACCCGCGTGCGTGCTCGCCGACCAGGAATTGTCACCGCCCAGAAGTCCGACGCGGATCGCGAGGGCACGCTGGAGCAACGCCTCGGCCTCGCCGGGGCGGCCCAGCGCCACCAGCGTGCCGGCAAGCTGCTCCATGACCTGGGTCGCGAAGGCGCTGTCCTTGCCGTAGACGATGTCGCCGATGCGCAGGTTGTCGCGGTAGGCGCGCTCGGCGACGTCGAGGCGGCCCGCCCGCTCGGCGACGAGGCCGAGACCGAAAAGCTGGATCGAGACCTGCTCGTGGTCGTTGCCGAACTCGGCGCGGGTGGCCGCCAGGGTGCGCTCGGAGGCGACCAGCGCCTCGGCGAACCGTCCGCTCTTGTAGAGCGCGGCGGCTGTTTCCTGCAGCTTGACGAGGGCCGGAGACGGCAGGCGGCCGTCGGGCACCGTCTGGGCCGTGGCCGGCGTCAGCGCCAGCCAAGCGAGAAGCCCCATGGCGACGAGCGCTGCGACGCGGGCCATCATTTGCCGGGGCATCCGGTGGTGACGTCGCCGGCGCGGGCGACGGGCTTGCCGTTGATGAAGACGCCGCTCGCGCCACCGACGACAACACCGCCGCACCCGGTCGTGTCTCCGACCGTGACGGCGGGGCGGCCGTTGATGAAGACGTTGCTCGAGCCCTTGGCGAGCGGATCACCGCTGCTCGTCCTGTCACCGACGCGGGCAGCCGGCGCGCCGCCGATGGTGACGCCCTTGGCGCCCTCGGTGATGACACCCGGTGCGGCAGGAGCGGCCGGAGGCGCGGGACGTTCCTGAGCCACGACGGCAGCCGGCCCGAGCCCCAGGAGGGCGACCAAGATCGCGTGCATGCGAAGTCTCGACACGTCGGCTCTCCGTTCGCTGTTGATCCGTCCGTTGTCAGTCTAGCAGATCGTCCGGGTCGAGGCAGCCTCGTGGTCGATCGGCCACGTGCGAACGCGTCAGGGACCGAGGAGCAGCGGTCTCAGAGAGCCGATCAGCGCGGCCAGGCCGATCACCAGCAGGATGCCCAGCGCCGCGGCGCGGAAATGTGCGTCGCCGCCGCGCAGAAAGAAGCGGCCGCCGTACCACGACGAGGCGACGAACACCGGCACGAGAACGGCCGACACGGCGAGCGAGCCCTCAGTGAAGATGCCGAACCAGAGCTGCGAGGCGAGCCCACAGACGGAGATGCAGGCGGTGGCGGCCAGCACGTCGGCGCGAACCTGCCGCGTCGGGCCGCCCTGCGCCATCAGTACGGCGACGGAGGGCGGGCCACCGATGCCGGCCGCGCCCTGCAGGATGCCGCTGAGGCCGCCAGCCGCGACATTCAGCCAGGGGCGCGGTTTGACGGCGCTACCCGACGGTGTGCGCCACGTGATAAGGGCCATCAGCATGACGGCGGCGCCGATCACTCCGGTCATGATCTCGGGCCGCACCGTCGTCAGCACCAGCGAGCCGAGCGGCGCGCCAATGAGAATCGCGAGCGCGAGCGGACCGATGCGCGACCGGTCGGCGTGGCGCAGCGCCTCGGGCAGGAACTGCAAGACCGCCGGAAGGCCGACGATGCTCGCGACCGCCACGGCCACGCGTGGACCGAGGGCGAGGCTCAAGGCCGGAACCAGGGCCAGCGCGCCGCCGAAGCCGACGAAGCCGCGCATGAAACCGCCGATCGCCGTCGCCATGACCACGACGGCGGCCGCGGCCGGAGAGATCGACAGACCATAGAACTCGATCACCGACGGTATTCCGCTGGTTGCAGGGTTCGCATGGCGCGTATCACGTGTTCAGGTCGTTGAGCGGGCAGCCGCCGCCGTCCCACGGCATGGAGACGAGGCGGCCCGTCATGGAGAGCGTGATGAACGCCGTCGCGAGGCCCGGACCGCCGAAGCAGATGTTGGTGACATAGGGGTCGCCCGGAATGGCGATGTGGCGGTGATTGCCGGATGGCGAGATGACCGTGATGCCCGGGTTGAACAGGGTCGCGACGCAGACATTGCCCGCAGCGTCCACGGCCATGGAATCGAACAGGTTGTAGCCGCCGACGCCCGCCAGCAGTCGCCCGCCCGACGGCGAGGGCCAGGCCCGCTTCGACACCTCGCCGGGGGCGACGATGTCATAGGCCCACACGCGCCCGGTCTGGGTCTCGGCCACGTAGAGCACCTTGCCGTCGGGCGACAGCGCGCAGCCGTTCGGCGTGATCAGCGGATAGGCGACCTCGACGATGCGGCTGCCGTCGGCCCGGGCGTAGTAGACGCAGCCGCGGTCCCAGTCCCGGTCACGCACCTTGCCGAGATCGGTGAAGTAGAAGCCGCCGTGGGCGTCGAAGACGAGATCGTTCGGGCCGTTCAGCTTGTGGTTCGGGCCTTTCGTGTAGAGCACGTCGACCTTGCCGGTCGCGAGATCGACCCGCTCGATGCGGCCGCCGATGTAGTCCTTGGCCTGGGCGTGCGGGCGGATACCATCCGGGCCACGCACCCAGTCGAAGCCGCCGTTGTTGGTGATGTAGCAGGCCCCGTCCGGGCCGATGGCGGCGCCGTTCGGACCGCCACCGGGCGTCGCGACGACGGTCGCCCGGCCGTCGGGCTCGATGCGGGTCAGGGTGCCGCGCTCGATCTCGACCAGCAGGACGGCGCCGTCCGGCAATGCGATCGGTCCTTCGGGAAATCGAAGTCCGGTCGCGATTTCCTTGATATCGGGCATGGGGGGTCTCCAGTGGCATGGCTGTGTCCGCCTATCGCGCCGAGGACGTCAGACGCGGGCTCTCGCGTCAGGCTAGCCGCTCGGCGGCGGCGCTGTCTCGCTCGTCCGGCATGGCGGCGGCGTACCGAAGCCCCAGAGGAAGCCGACGCGGTCGCCACGGAACCAATGGCCAGCGGGTTCTTCCTGGTGCGAGAGGAGACGGCGCCCGGTTGCAACGGCATGGTCGACGAGGCTCTCGGTGGTCCATGTGGACGCGATCAGACCGCTCGTCTCCATCATGGGATCGACCGTCGCAAGCTGCGCGCGCATGTGATCCGCGGCCGCGGTGGTGTCGTGGATGAACAGACTGACCGGACGGCCGAGCCCGCGCAGTATCTCGACCGAGTCTCCCCTCACGATCGTACCGATGCGACCGGGGTAATTGGCGTAAAGCGGGATCGGCTTCTCGCGATCGTACTCGATGCCGAGGTAATCGCCGGCATGGCCCTCGGCGGCGTTGCGGGCAAGCGCGCGAGAGACGAGGACGGCGCCGAGGCCCTTGTCGACGCCGGCCTCTACGACCAGCGCGGGCTTCAGAGCGCGGGCTGCCAAGTAGAAGGCGAGGCGCCGACCCGGGAGGAACACCGGATCCATGCTCCAGCGGTTCGCGGATCGCGACGTTTCGGCGACGACGTAGTCCGCAAGCTCGCTGTCAGCGGCCAACTCGTCGATGTAGGTCAGCATTTCGGAGAGCGGCCGGCGCGCGATCTCGGCCATGACGCCTGCAAGGAGCCGATCGCTGTCGCGCGTCGTCGCGTAGGTGAAGTTGGCCAGTTCCCGCGAGCGGATACTCCAGCCCGCGATGCGCCGGATGCTCCCGAAGATGCCCGCCTGCCGCGTGGCGAGTGCGGCACGCGGAGCGACGAGGGCGATGCGACCCGCCCGCGTCGTCAGCATCCATCGCTTCAGGGCCGGCAATCCCGTCACGCCCATTCCGCTCCGTGCCGTAAGACGGCCTCGCCGCTGCCCCCTCTGGCGGCGTCAGACGAACTTGACGCCGGTGCTGGCTGCGAGTTCGTCGGCGGACACGCCCGGCGCCGTCTCGACCAGCTTCAGACCGGCCGGCGTCACGTCCATGACGGCGAGATCGGTGATAATGCGGTTGACGACGCCGACGCCCGTGAGCGGCAGGGTGCATTTCGGCAAGATCTTGAGATCGGTCGAGCCGTCCTTCTTCTTGGCGGTGTGCTCCATCACCACGACGACGCGCTCGACGCCGGCGACGAGATCCATGGCGCCGCCCATGCCCTTCACCATCTTGCCGGGGATCATCCAGTTGGCGAGATCGCCGGTCTCGGAGACCTGCATGGCCCCGAGGATGGCCAGATTGATGTGACCGCCGCGGATCATCGCGAAGCTGTCGGCGGAGGAGAAGAAGCTCGAGCCCTTGATCGTCGTCACCGTCTGCTTGCCGGCGTTGATCAGGTCGGGATCGACCTCGTTCTCGGTCGGGAACGGACCGATGCCGAGGAGGCCGTTCTCGGACTGGAGCATGACGTCGATGCCGTCCGGGATGTAGTTCGCGACCAGCGTCGGCAGGCCGATGCCGAGATTCACGTAGAAGCCGTCCTCGAGCTCTTTCGCGGCGCGCGCCGCCATTTCCTCGCGGGTCCAGGCCATGGGAACACTCCTCGATCGTGGAATTCGGGGCGGCGCACGACGCGCCAGGCGACTACTTGCGGACCGTGCGCTGCTCGATGCGCTTCTCGGGCGTCGCATTGAGTACGATGCGCTGCACGAAGATGCCCGGCGTGTGGATCTGGTCGGGATCGAGTTCGCCGGTCTCGACGATCTCCTCGACTTCGGCGACCGTCACCTTGCCGGCCATGGCGCACACGGGGTTGAAGTTGCGCGCCGTCAGCCGGTAGACGAGATTGCCGGCCTTGTCGGCCTTCCAGGCCTTGACCAGGGCCACGTCGGCCTTGAGAGACCGCTCGAGCACGTACATCTGGCCGTCGAACTCGGCCGTCGGCTTGCCTTCGGCGACGAGCGTCCCGTAGCCCGTGCGCGTGTAGAAGGCAGGAATGCCGGAGCCGCCGGCACGCAGCTTCTCGGCGAGCGTGCCCTGCGGGGTGAACTCGAGTTCGAGTTCGCCGGCGAGATACTGGCGCTCGAACTCCTTGTTCTCGCCGACGTAGGACGAGATCATCTTGCGGATCTGGCGGGTCTTCAGGAGGATGCCGAGGCCGAACTCGTCGACGCCGGCGTTGTTCGAGATGGCCGTCAGGCCCTTCACGCCGCTATCGCGCGTCGCTGCGATCAGCGCCTCGGGAATGCCACAAAGGCCGAAGCCTCCGACCGCGATCGTCTGGCCGTCCTTGACGACGCCCGCCAGCGCTTCAGCGGCGCTTCCATAGACCTTGTTCACCGAACCTCTCCCAAATGACCGCGTGCAGCCCAGCGCTTCCCCAGTCGCCGGCGACATGCCGCCGACACCGGACAGTTTCCGCCATAAAGCACCGCCCTCGGCCCACCGCAAGACCCTGCAATGGACCTGCCGGGCGGCAGATCGCCGACGTTGCGACAATCGGACCGTACTACGAATGACCGACTTGGCTTGCACAACGAATCAGCTTCAATGATCGAAGAATTCGCCATCGGCCCGTCGTTTCTCTGCCATATTCAGCGATGATCTTGGCGGCTTGCGGGAGATGGGGACGGCAAGCTATGACCACGACATCCGGCCGAGTTCGGTTCGAGTGACGAACACGTGGGGAGCGCGCATCGTGGCAACAGACGGCGACAGGGCCACTGACCCGCTGCACCGCTCGCCGGCGGCAGGATCCGACACAGCATGACGCCTAGCCAATTTACACGCGCGCCACTCGCCAGATCCGCCGCTGTCGCCGGATGCATCGCGGTGGTCGGCGGCCTGTCGCTCTCCATCGACCTGCCCGGGCGAAGCGAGCGCATCGGCGTCTCTCCTGCACTCGCGCAGTCGATGGAAACGCTCGCCATCACGACGCCCGTGACGATCAGCGACCGGCTGCCATTGACGCTCGACTACGGCGTACTCTCGATCAGTTCGGACAACGTCGAAGGTTCAGGCCAGCGCGCGCCGAGCCTGATCGCCGTGGACGATGCGCGCCTCACGCTCGACCTGTCGCGCATGCCGCAGCAACCGCTGTCGAGCCTGCCCGAGGTCGTGCCGTCCCGCATGCCCTACATCGCCGGGTTCGCGGCCGGCGCGCTCAAGCTGAAAAAAGCGCGCCTCAAGGTGATTGCGCCGAATGGTCACCAGACGGTGCTCAAGGATCTCACCGCAACGGTCACCGTCAGCCGCAAGGGGCAGTACAAACTCGTCGGTAACGGGCAGCTCAACGGCCAGCGGCTCAATCTCGAGGCGCAGTGGACGGACCTCGCCTCGCGCGGCGCCTCGCAGCAGCTCCCGATGCGGCTTTCTCTGCGCAGCGGCGTCATCGAGGCGACGCTCGATGGCGCGTTCAAGCCCGGCACCACGCCGACGTTCTCGGGGCAGGGCGAAGTCAAGCTGCAGAGCCTGCGCAAGTATCTCGGCTGGCTCGGGCTCAGCGAGAACTTCGGCGACCTCATCAAGTCGATCTCGATTTCGGGGCCACTCGAGTGGACGCCGCAGCAGATGGCGTTCGCCAAGGCCCGGATCGGGGCCGACGGGAATCTCGCGACGGGCGCCTTCACCATCAAGCATGGCGGCGCACGATTGGCGCTCGACGGCACACTGGGGTTCCAGGAACTCGATCTCAGCCGCTACCTGACGCAACATCCTGCCGCTCCGGCCGCTGGCGCCGACGTGCCGCATCTTCTCAATGTGATCGACGCCGATCTCCGCATCTCGGCGGACCGCGTGCGATTGCCGGCGGTAGAGACCGGGCGCGGGGCCATCACCATCGCGCTCAACAAGGGCCATCTGCTCGCCGATCTCGCCGAACTCGAAATCGAGGCCGGTCGTGTCGGCGGTCAACTCGTGGTCGACCTCAATACCCCGGTGGCGAAGGTCGACATGAAGATGAAGCTCCGGGGAGTCGACGTGGGTCGGGTGCTCGCAGCGCCGCTCCGGAGAAATCCGCTGCTCGGCCGCTCCAACGTGACGTTCGAGGGCTCCGCCAACGGCAGATCACCGATGGAAGCGCTGGCGGCACTCTCGGGCCGTGGGCATTTCGAATTGGCGGAACCGGGGCGCGTCGGCCTCGATCTGGCCGCGCTGACGCATGCCGCCCGTGGCAGTACCGTCGTCGGATGGGCAGCAGCCGGCAAGGGTTCGACCGCGCTCGACACGCTGAACGGACGGTTTCGTCTTCTCAACGGTGCAGTGACCATCGAGGCCCTGAACGCGCGCTCCGGCAGTCAGACGATCATCGGCGCCGGTCGGCTCGACGTGCCCGGCCGACTGATGGACGTGAGCATCGGCGCGGGGCCGGCCGCGGACCCGACGTCGGCACCGCAAGAGCATCTCAGCCTCCGCGGAACCTGGGACGCGCCATCCATCTCGCTGCACAAGGTCGAGCGCTCTGACGTGAAGGCCGAAATCCCGCTCCGCAGCCAGTAGATTCCCGACCGCGAACGCCGGAAACCGGCCTCCACCCCACGTTCAGTCGCCCGGCTTTTCCGGCACGATGCTGGCGATGATCGAGCGGTCGAGGGCCTCGAACTCGTGATAACCGATGAGTTCATAGAGCCGCTTGCGGGTCAGCATGCGATCGACCTGCGGCGCGGTGGTGTCGTCCGCCGCCAGCCCTGCATAGAAGTCCTGCATGGCGCGCGCCGCGATGCGGAGCGATGAGACCGGCCAGATCACGATGCGCACGCCGGCTTCCTCGAGCGCGGCGGCTGTCTCGAGGGGTGTGCGGCCGAACTCGGTCATGTTGGCCATGACAGGGCGGGGTATGGCCGAGGCAAACACCCGGAACTGCTCGAGGCTGGTCAGCGCATCGGGGAAGACGACGTCCGCGCCAGCTTCGGCGTACATGCGGCCGCGGGCGATGGCGCCCTGCAGGCCCTCCGAGGCCGCCGCATCGGTCCGGGCGATGATGACGATGTCACGGCTCGCCTTTCTCGCCGCCGCGATCTTGGCCGCCATCTGCTCGGCGGGAATGATCGTCTTGTCGTTCAGATGGCCGCATTTCTTGGGCAGCACCTGATCTTCGATATGCACGGCGGCGGCGCCCGACATTTCGAGTTCGCGGACCAGCCGCATGGCATTGAGCGCCTCACCGTAGCCGGTGTCGCCGTCGACGATGAGGGGCAGACCCGTGGCGCGCGACACAGAGCGGACGACGAGGCACAACTCTTCCTGCGTCAGGATGCCGAGGTCGGGGAGGCCGAGGCTCGCCGTCACGGCGCCGCCCGAGACGTAGAGCGCCTCGAAGCCGGCTTCGCGCGCCAGCAGTCCGGCGAGGGCATTGTGTGCGCCGGGCGCACGAACAATACCGGGCGCGGCGAGCCGCTCACGCAATCGGGCTCCCGGCGATTTCCCCTCGGCATTCGATCCGACCAGCCAGCCTGCCATCCGCTTCTCCCGTGCTTGGCGACAACCGGCGCACCTTATAGGCGAGCGCCCTCGAAATGCACGCTCTTCGCGTGCGCTCTTCGTTGACCGGGCCGGCCGAAATTGCCATTAGTTTGCCAATTGATCCTGTCACCACACTAAATGCGTACGGCTCTGATACCGAACACCTCGAACGCTTGGGCCGGGATGTCGTATCGGGGCAACCGCACCGTAGTCCGGCCGGCGCACTGACATGAGGTAACGAGAGAGATGCGGGACAGGAAGCGGACGCCGTGGATGCTCATGCTGTCCGCGTTCGGCGTCGTCCTCTCGATGGTGATGGCTGCGAACCTCGCCGCCGCCGATGCCGACAAGCGCCTCGTGGTCGCCATTGCGTCGCCATACGATACGCTCGATCCTCATCTCATTCTCGACACCAGGCGCACCGACGTCCGGCTGCATGTCTACGACGGGCTCTTCCGCTGGATGGACGGGCCGCTCAGGATCGCGCCGTGGCTGGCGCAATCCTACACGGTGTCGGAGGATGGCCGTACGTTCCGCTTCACGCTGCGCAGCGATGCCAAGTTCCACGATGGCCGCGAGGTGCGCGCGGCCGATGTCGTCTATTCCGTCGAGCGCATCCTGGCCCTCAAGCGGGGCGTCGCTCCGCTGCTCAACGGCCTGGTCAGCCCAGGATCGACGAAGGCGATCGACCCGCAAACCGTCGAGTTCAGCCTCTCGCGTCCGTCGCCGCTGTTCCTGACGCTGTTGCCGGAAATCGCAATCGTCAACTCGGAGCTGCTCAAGGCGAACGAGTTGAACAACGACTGGGGCCGGGCGTGGCTGCAGTTCAACGAGGCCGGGTCCGGCGCCTATCTGTTCAAATCGCGCGATCCGTCCGGCGGCGTGGTCCTGGAACGGTTCGGGGGCCACTGGAGCAGTGACGGCGGCAGCGCGCCGATCAAGGAAGTCGAGCTCCGCCTCGTTCTCGACCCGGAACAGCGTGTCGAGTATCTGCTCAAGGGCGACGTGCATGTCGCGGAAGGCAATTTCCTGCCGCACCAGACGAAGCGGCTGCGCGAAGCCAAGGACATCACTGTCGCCGAGATCGACAGCCCGCGCATCTTCGTCGGCCTGCTGAATGCCGGACGAGACCCCTTCAAGACCCAGGCCACGCGCAAGGCCATCGCGCAGGCCTTTCATGCAGAAAGCTTCATCGCCGGCGCGCTGCCGCAGGGGGCAACCGCCGTCACCATTCCGCTGCCGCCGACGCTCGGGGCGCCGCCGCAGGGCTTCCAGCGCCCGGCCTACGACATCGCGGCAGCCACCGAGGCTCTCGCGAAGGCCAAGGTGCCCGCGCGCGACATCACCATCGGCGCCATCGCCGGCGACCCGCATTCGGAGCGTGCAGCGCTGATCATGATGAGCGGGCTTGCCCGGCTCGGCGTAACGTCGCGCATCGTCTCTGAACCGTGGCCGGCCGTTGCAGCCAGGATGCGCGACGAGAAGCAGATGTACGACATCCTGTTCCTGTGGAAGGGCACGCGGTACCTCGACGCCAACAACTGGCTCGGCGAAATGTACGATTGCGACATGTTCGGCACGGGCAACAGCAGCTGGTACTGCAATCGCGACATCGACCGGCTGATCAAGGAGGCTCGCGGGATCTCGGACGCGCGCCTCAGGAAAGAAGCCTTCGAGAAGGCCGCGGCACTGCTCGCCGAAGACCAGGCCAGCATTTTCATCGCCAGCGCGCGCAAGCCGATCGCCTACAGCCGGAAAATCAAGGGGTTGCGGTTCACGCCCGTCGGCGAGACGATCGATCCGCGTTTCGCCACCATGAATTGACGACGCCGACTTGTACGGCCGTCGCGTCGCAGAGGGTCGTGCAGGGTTGCCTGACGGGGCTGGACCTCTTAATTGGGACGTGTCTTCGCCGGGCCGGCGCGCAAACCGTTCGGGTCCCGGATACCCGACCGCCGAACCGACATCGGGCCACGGGACTGGATCAGCGATGCTTTCAAAACCACTCGTCGCCCTGGCCACCGGACTCGCCATGAGCTTCGCTGCAATGCTGCCCGCACGCGTGACGCAGGCCGGCCCGGCCCTGCTGCTCGAAGCCGAGAGCGGGCGCGTCCTCTATGCCGAGGATGCGGATCACAAGTGGTTTCCGGCGTCGGTCACCAAGATCCTGACCGCTTACGTGGTGCTCGACGAGATCAAAGCCGGCCGTCTGAAGGCCGACGACATGGTCACGGTCAGCGAGCACGCGCACGCGCAGGTGCCGAGCAAGCTCGGGCTGCCGGTCGGCGAGCAGATCCCGGTGGACCTCGCCATCCGGGTGCTCATCGTGAAGTCGGCGAACGACGTCGCCGTAATGCTGGCGGAGCGTGTCTCGGGCAGCGAAGAAACTTTCGTCGCGCGCATGAACGCCACCGCCCAGCGCCTCGGCATGTCGCGCTCGCGCTTCGTCAACCCGCATGGGTTGCCGGCCGCCGGGCAGGTCTCGACGGCGCGCGACCTCGCCCGCCTGGCCCGTGCAGTGATCTCGGATTTTCCCGAGCATCGCGCGCTCTGGACCCTGTCCGAGGTGCAAGTCGGCAAGATCCGGCTCAAGTCGCACAACCTGCTGCTCAGGGATTTCGAAGGTGCGGACGGGCTGAAGACCGGATTCATCTGTGACTCGGGCTTCAACATGATCGCGACGGCGACGCGAAATGGGCAAAGGCTGATCGCGGTCGTGCTCGGTGAGCCGTCGGGCGTCGACCGCAACATTCGTGCAGCCGCGCTCCTCGATCACGGTTTCATCGCGGCGCCCTGGAGGGCTCAGCAGCGCATGCCGGCGCTCGACGCGATGCCGTTCGACACCGCGGCACGGGAGGTGCAGAGCGTCAGGGCATCCGTCGTCGCGTGGGACTGCGGAAACCGGAAGCCGGCCAAGCGGCTCGTCCGGCGCAAGAAGCCGGCAGCAACGGCGCGGAAGGCCGTCAAGCCCGCGGCCAAGGCGCCGGCTGCGCCCACTCAGGCGCAGGCGCCCGTTGCGGCCCCCGCCGCGAAGAACTAGCGGGTCAGACGATCAGCTCGAGCTTCTGCTCGCGGTAGCGGCACCCACCGGGCGGCTGGCGCTCGGCGTCTGCGTCACGCTCGCGGGCTGCGCCGTCGCTGCCGCCGAAGCCGGGTGGGGTCGCGAGGGGTTGCGACGGCGTGACGGTGATCCCGTCGGGGATCGCGGGGCCGGCGCGAGCCGAAGGTGGTTCGGGCTGGGGCGCCGACTGGGCCAGCACGGATGGCCAAGGGGCGAGCATCACGGCAAGCACGAGACCCGCTGCAAGGCCCCAATCGAGCTTTGTTGCTCCGGCGCGCATGGCTTTCACCTCCGCTGTCCTCCGCCCGGCGCTCCCGGCGGACGCGACCGACCCGTTCGTCCAGATTAACGGAACTCTGGTCGGGCGTCCCGATCCGGAACGATGCGACCCATTGTTTCCCTCAAGTTGAAACGCAGGGGCGGGTTTCCAGGATCACCGGTCGGTCGCAAAGCCGCTTTCCCGCCCGACACAGGCTGGCTCCGATCTTGCTACCGGGCGTCCAGAACCACACCGAGCTTCAATCCTGCCGCAGAGAGCTAGATGATGCCACAACTCTGGCACCCGGACGAGGACGTGACCCCGACGCCGCGCGACGTGGGCGAGATGGCGTCGGCCCTCGAAGGCCGCCACGGAATTCACGCCGCCGACGTGGCTGAATTCTTCTCGACCCAGCACGCCCTTACAGGAGATGCCGGCCGCTCCTGGGCCTGGGCCGGTGTGGCCGAGACGATCCGCAAGCGGGAACGTCATCGGTGCACGGAACGATAACCTTTCCCCGATAGACTCGCCTGTCGGTAAGGACGCGGGTGTGGCGACGGCCCAGCGCCTCGACGGCAGGCACATGCGCTCGACCATAGCCGCGCGTCGGTGTCGCAGGAGCGAGCGTGGGCTCGAGAGGCAACGGATCATGCGTGGGGGCGAGGCGGCTGCGGCTGCAAGACGGGGGGGGCTCGCTGCATGGCGGGACCGCACCAGCGCCCTTGTGACCGACCTGCTCAGGAGCCAGACCGCGACACGGACCGCCCAGCGCGGTGCCGTCGCAGCTTTTTCGGTCCGCGTCGCCAGCGCCGCCGTCCTCTATCTCTCGCAGATCGTGCTCGCTCGCCTGATGGGCGGCTTCGAGTACGGCATCTATGTCTTCGTGTGGACGTGGGTGCTGGTGCTCGGCGGACTTTCCAACCTCGGCATGTCGACGCTGATGATCCGGCTCGTTCCCGAATACCGGGAGCGAGGGGAGTTCGACCACCTTCGCGGTCTTCTCATGGTGGGCCGGCTGCTGCCGCTGGGGATCTCCTTGCTCATCGCCGGCCTCGCAGGAGCGGCGCTCTGGTGGCAGGGCAACCTCGTCGCCCATCATTATGTGCTGCCTGCCTTCCTGGCGCTCGCCTGCGTGCCGATGATCGCCCTCAGCGACGTGCACGACGGCATCGGGCGGGGCCGCGGCTGGCTCGTTGCAGCGTTGCTGCCGCCCTATGTGCTGCGGCCGACGCTGGTTCTCCTGGCCATGGCCGGCGCCTACGCCTTCGGCCTGCCACTGACGGCGGTGACGGCTGCCGGCGCCGCCGTCGCGGGCACGCTGGTGGCGACGCTCGTGCAGCTCGCGCTGATCCAGTCGCGCCTCGCGCGCGACGTGGCGCGCGGCCCTGCGAAGCGGCCGGTTCGGCTGTGGCTCGCCACGTCCCTGCCGTTGCTCGCGATCACCTTCTCCGAAATCCTGCTCCAGAACACCGACGTGCTGGTCGTGTCGCAGCTGATGTCGCCCGCCGACGTCGGCATCTATTTCGCCGCGGCCAAGACCATGAGCCTCGTCATGTTCGTCCACTACGCCGTCGGCAGCGCCATGGCCAACCAGTTCGCCACGCTGAACGCGCGTGGGGATCGCGAAGGCCTCGAGACGGCCGTTCGGGAGGCCGTGACGTGGACGTTCTGGCCATCACTTGCGACGGCGGCACTGCTGCTGCTTGCGGGACCGCAGCTCCTGTCGCTGTTCGGGCCACAGTTCGGCGCCGGATACCCGGTGATGAGCATCCTCGCGATCGGTTACCTCGCGCGGGCCGCCGCCGGGCCATCGGAACTGCTTCTCAACATGCTCGGCAAACAGCGGGCGTCGGCCATCGTCGCCATTACGGTGGCCATCCTGACGATCTCGCTCAACCTGCTACTGGTGCCACTCTTCGGCCTCAAGGGGGCGGCCATCGCGACCGCCGCCGCCATGATCGTCGGCGTCGGGCTCAACACACTCGTCGCGCGGCGAAGCCTCGGTCTCAGGATCGGGATCTGGAGCCATCTCGGCCGCTGAGGCAGCGTCGGCGTGCTCCTGCGTCGTCAGGCCTCACCGCTGGCCAGTGAGGGCCGCTGCGACTATCCTTCGCGCACCATGGCGACACTGTTCGAAGCTGCCGGAATGTCGGACGGGGCCCCGCGGCCACTGGCGGATCGATTGCGTCCTCAGCGGCTCGCCGACGTCGTCGGGCAGGACCATCTCGTCGGACCGGACGGAACGCTGACACGCCTGATCGCATCCGGACGGCTGCCGAGCCTGCTGCTCTGGGGACCGCCGGGCACCGGCAAGACGACCATAGCGCGGCTGCTCGCCAACGAAGTCGGGCTCGAACTCGAGCAGCTTTCAGCGATCTTCTCCGGTGTGCAGGACCTCAAGAAGGCTTTCGAGAAAGCCCGCGCGCGTCGCGAGGCCGGGCGTCGGACGCTGCTCTTCGTCGACGAGATCCACCGCTTCAACCGGGCGCAGCAGGACAGCTTCCTGCCGGTGATGGAGGACGGCACCATCGTGCTGGTCGGGGCGACCACCGAGAACCCGTCTTTCGAGCTCAACGCAGCCCTGCTGTCGCGCGCCACCGTGCTCGTCCTCAACCGGCACGACCGGGACGCCGTCGAGGCGCTGCTGGCGCGCGCGGAAGCGGCCGAAGCGCGACGGTTGCCGATCGACGCCGATGCGCGCGAGGCGCTGATCGGGATGGCCGACGGCGACGGTCGCACCGCGCTCAATCTGGCGGAGGACGTGCTCGCGGCGGTGGCCGACGGGCAGACGCCGCTCGACCGCGAAGGGCTCGCCCGGCTCGTGCAACGTCGCGCGCCGATCTACGACAAGGGGCGGGAAGGGCACTACAATCTCATCTCGGCGCTGCACAAGTCCGTGCGCGGCTCGGACCCCGATGCCGCACTCTACTGGCTGGCGCGGATGCTGGACGGTGGCGAGGACCGCCTGTTCCTCGCGCGGCGGCTGGTGCGCATGGCGATCGAGGACATCGGCCTCGCCGATCCGCAGGCGCTCACGCAGGCGCTCGCGGCCAAGGACGCCTTCGATTTTCTCGGGAGCCCCGAGGGCGAACTGGCGCTGGCACAGGCGACGATCTATCTCGCGACGGCACCCAAATCCAATGCCGCGTACGTGGCCTACAAAGCCGCGACGGCGGCCGCGAAATCGCACGGCAGCCTGCCGCCGCCGAAGCACATCCTCAACGCGCCGACCCGGCTGATGGCCGAACAAGGGTATGGCGACGGCTATGCCTATGACCACGATGCGCCGGACGGATTCTCGGGCCAGAGCTACTTCCCCGAGGACCTGAAGGGGCGGGAGACCTACTACGACCCGCCAGAACGGGGTTTCGAGCGCGAGATCCGCAAGCGGCTCGCCTACTGGGACGGTCTCAGGCGGAAGCGCAATCCGCCCGCCCGTTGAACCGTCACGATAATGCCCCGGCTCACCGCAAGCGCCCCGCTTCGGCAAGATCATTTAAAGAACTTTCAGAGAACATTTGTTGACGCCGGGGCTGGATTGCCGCATATTCCGGATGTGATTGCGTTCTTCCACAGTGGATCGGAACGCGTTGGACCGGGTTCCGGAGCATGAGCGCCCCTCCCTCGACCAGTCTCCATGGCCTGCCGCCGATCTCGGAGCAGATCTGGGATGCGAAGTATCGACTGAAGGCTGCCGACGGCAGTCCGGTCGACGTGGCGCTCGACGACACGTGGCGGCGGATCGCACGGGCTGCCGCGGCGGCGGAGCCAGACAGCGAGCGGGCACGGTGGGAGACGACATTCTTCGAGGCGATGCACGATCTCGAATTCCTCCCGGCCGGGCGGATCATCGCGGGCGCCGGAAGCGGGCGTGACGTCACGCTCTTCAACTGCTTCGTAATGGGTCCGATCGGGGACGACCTCACCTCGATCTTCGACAACGTCAAGGAGGCCGCGCTGACGATGCAGCGTGGCGGCGGGATCGGGCACGATTTCTCGACCCTCAGGCCCTCGGGAGCTCCGGTACGCAGTGTCGGCGCAGGCGCGTCGGGGCCTGTGAGCTTCATGGACGTGTGGGATGCCATGTGCCGCACCATCATGTCGGCCGGTCAACGCCGCGGCGCCATGATGGGCACGATGCGGTGCGATCATCCCGATATCGAGATGTTCATCGACGCCAAGTCCGAGGCCGGTCGGCTCAGGAATTTCAATCTCTCCGTTCTCGTGACGGACGCCTTCATGGCGGCAGTGCGCGCAGATGCGGACTGGGTCCTCAGGTTCGAGGGCCGCGTCTTCCGGACGGTGCGAGCCCGGTCGCTCTGGGAGCGCATTCTCAAGGCTACCTACGACTACGCGGAGCCGGGCGTCATCTTCATCGACCGTGTGAACGCGCGCAACAATCTCGCCTATTGCGAGACGATCTTCGCGACCAATCCGTGCGGCGAACAGCCGTTGCCGCCCTATGGCGCCTGCCTCCTCGGCTCGATCAATCTGGCGCGGCTGGTACGCTCGGCCTTCGCGCCCGGGGCGCATCTCGACGAGGCGCGGCTCGCAGAACTGGTGCCGGTCGCCGTGCGGCTACTCGACGACATCATCGACGTCTCGGCCTATCCGCTGCCGGCGCAGAAGGCGGAAGCGCTTGCGAAGCGTCGGATCGGGCTCGGCGTGACGGGGCTTGCCGATGCGCTCGCCATGTGCGGCGTGCGCTACGGCAGCGACGAGGCGCAACGACTGGCGCGGCGCTGGATGGCCTTGGTGGAAGAGCACGCCTATCTCGCCAGTGCGCGGCTCGCGGCGGGAAAGGGCAGCTTCCCGCTCTATGCGAGCGGTCCGTTCCTGGCCGGCCCAAACGTCAAGCGGCTGCCGGCGCACGTCCGGGCGGAAATCGCTGCGTCGGGCATCCGCAATGGTTGCCTCACCTCGATCGCGCCGACCGGCACCATCTCGCTGCTCGCCGGTAACGTGTCGAGCGGCATCGAGCCGATCTTCGACCTCGGCTATACGCGGCGTATCCGAACCACCGGCGACGCCTACCGGGAAGAGACCGTCGAGGACTACGCCTACCGGCAGTTCCGGTCGACGTTCGGGGCGGCGGCGGCACTCCCCGCATCCTTCGTCACCGCGGCCGCGCTGACGCCCTCCGAGCATCTCGCGATGCAGGCGGCGGTCCAGGACCATGTCGACAGCTCGATCTCGAAGACCATCAACTGCCCTGCCGACATCGACTTCGAGCTGTTCAAGTCGGTCTACGACGAGGCGTTCGATCGCGGTCTCAAGGGCTGCACGACGTTTCGCCCGAACGCTGTCACGGGTTCGGTGCTTGCATCGCCCGCCGGCGGGAGCGGGGACGCCGCGGCATCCGGTCGAAGCCTCGTGCCGGGCCAGAGCCTTGCGCCAACGCGTCAGCCGGGCGGGGGCTCCGAGGGTGTCGAGAAGCCAGCCGACGAGGCCGGCGTCGTCTACATGGCAAAGCCGCTCGAGCGGGAGCCGGTGCTCGCCGGCTACACCTACAAGCTCAAGTGGGCCGGAAGCGATCACGCGATCTATGTGACCATCAACGACATCGAACGGGACGGGAGACGGCGGCCGTTCGAGATCTTCATCAACACCAAGAACCTCGAGCATTATGCCTGGACGGTGGCACTGACGCGCATGATCAGCGCCGTCTTCCGCCGCGGCGGTGACGTGTCGTTCGTCGTGGAGGAACTGAAGGCCGTGTTCGATCCACAAGGCGGGCAATGGATGGACGGTCGCTACGTGCCGAGCCTGATGGCGGCGATCGGGGAGATCATCGAGACCCACCTGAAGCGGATCGGTTTCCTGCAATCGACCGCCTCGGCGGACGGGCATGGCGGCATGGGACCCGCCGTTCCAATGGAAGCAGCCGGGGCCCGACTGCCGGGCGCCGGGGGCCGGATGGGCAAGCGGTGTCCGAAGTGCCCGCAGGGATCGCTGGTCCTGCAGTCGGGATGCTGGGTCTGCCGCTCGTGCGGCTATGCGAAGTGCGGCTGAGGCGGCAGGTGCGGTCCCCCGGGCCGCGGCGTCTCGGCCATGCCGGTGTCGAGCTGACGGGCGCAGTCCCAGTCCCATGCAGGCCGGTCCGGGGGGACCAGCGGCCCCGCGCTTGGCACCCGGGGTGACGCCGCAGGGCCTCTTTCGCTGCTTGCCGAGGTTCGCCTACCAGCGGCCGATCCGAGAGGGTTCCGCTAACCTTTCTGCGGTTTTGCTCATCGTTCAGGGACGGTCGCGTGGCAGCATCTGTACAAGGCGGATGCGTCGTCACTCGCCAAACCCGACCCGTCCGTCTCGGGGGCGCGAGGCACGCCACGATCGCCCCATCCTGAAGCTGGTGCCGGAGCCAACCGCCACGGTTCCATTGCCGCCCGCTGGACCGGAAGATCTTCGCGCCGATGCCGTCAACTCGCTCAATCATCGACCAACGCCCATTCCCGCCGGATCCAGCCGAGCAGACGCCGGCGTTCCTGCAGCCGCTCGGGCTCGCCGACTGGCGTCTCGAAGGGGGGGGCGTGTTTCGCCTGGTGGCCTACCGGTTGATCGGCTGCCCGCCGATCGGCCCCGGCCGCTACCTCCTCGTCCGGCGCGATGCCGACGGCTGCCGCCGGATCCTCGCCGCGCGCCGGGCGCGCCATCGCGTCGGCAGTGTCAACCTGGCCGTCATCCGTCGGCTCGGCGCCCGCCTCGGCGCAACCGAAGTGCACATCGAGCGCGATCCCCGAACGCCGGCAGTCCGAGGCGCATTGGGGGCTCTTCCCAATGCGCACGGGCGCATGCTTGCCCGCTCGCTCGTCTTCGTACGGCTTTCGGCCGGCGGTGCCGCACGGAGTGCCGGTGGGCTGGTCTGACGCGTCTTCGCAATCAGATCTCGAGGCCTTCGTTCTCGGCGAAACGGGCAAGTTCCTCGCGGATGCTGCCACTGCCGGAGGCGAGAATCGGCTCCACGAAGGCTGCGGCCCGCGCGATGTCGAGCGACAGGATCATCGCCTTCACGGGGCCGATCGATGCCGGCGCCATGGAGAGGGATCGCAGTCCGACGGCGAGCAAAGCGACGGCCTCGAGCGGGCGTCCGCCCATCTCGCCGCACAACGAAACCGGCCGGCCGTGACGGCGTCCGGCATCGACCACCGAGCGGATGGCACGCAGGAACGGGACACCGAGAGGGTCGAACCGAACGCCGACCCGCTCGTTGCCGCGGTCTGCCGCATAGAGGTACTGCATCAGGTCGTTGCTACCGATCGATACGAAATCGACCGCCTGCATGAGGTCGTCGAGAGCGAACAGCAGCGACGGTACCTCGATCATGATGCCGAGCCGCAACGGCGAGGGCACATCGAAGCGTCGACGGCGGGCGCGCTCGAGCTCGCCCTCGACGAGGGCGCGCACCGCGTGGATCTCGGCCACCTCGGACACCATCGGAACCATCAGGGTCAGTGGCCGGGTGCCTGCAGCCCGGATCATGGCGCGGAGCTGAGTCTGCAACAGCGCCGGTCGATCGAGCGCCAGACGGACGCCGCGCCAGCCCAGTGCCGGGTTCTCCTCCGGCTCGTTTCGAAGGTACGGGAGCACCTTGTCGCCGCCGATGTCGAGGGTCCGGAACACGACCGGCCGCTTGCCGGCCGCGTCAAGGACGGCACGGTAGGTCGCCGTCTGCCGGTCGAGGCGGGGCAATGACGAGGCAATCATGAACTGCAGCTCGGTCCGGTAGAGACCGATGCCGTCCGCGCCCGCCTCGTCGAGGTGCGCCATGTCGACGGGCAAACCGGCGTTGATGTGCAGATCGATGCGCTGGCCGTCGCGCGTCATCGCCGGCTTGCCGCGCAGGGCGTCATACTGGCGCTGGCGGCGGGCACGAAACCGGGCCTTGTCCGAATAGAGCGAAACCACCTGCGGCGATGGCCGGATATAGACTTCGCCCGCCTCCGCATCGACGATGACGGAGCAACCGGGCTCGATCCGCTCCATGATGCCGCGCGCGCCGCCGACCGCCGCGATACCGAGGGCGCGGGCGACGATGGCCACATGACTGTGGCTCGAGCTTTCCTCGATCACCAGCCCCTTCAATTTCTCGCGGTCGTAGTCGAGCAGGTCGGCCGCGCCCATGCTGCGCGCGACGATGATGGTGTCGGGCGGCAACTCGGGCCTCAGGACGTCCTTCCCGGCTATGCCGACCAGCACGCGCAGGAGGCGGTCCGACAGATCGTCCAGATCGCGCAGCCGGTCGCGCCAGAACGGGTCCTGGAGGCGCAGCATGCGGGCCCGTGTCCGGTTCTGGACCTGCTCGACGGCGGCCTCCGCGGTGAGTCCCGACTTCACGGCCTCGATCAGCCGCCGCTGCCAGCCCCGATCGTTGGCGAACATGCGGTAGGCCTCGAGCACGTCGCGATGCTCGCCGGCGCGCTCGAGGTGGCTCTGGCTGATGAGCGCGTCGAGTGTCGACTTCAGTTCGGCGATGGCGGCCTCGAGCCGTTCGAGTTCTGCCGGCGTGTCGGTGGCGATCAGCTCGGTCACCGCGACGCGCGGCGCGTGCAGCACCACATGGCCGAGCGCCAGCCCCTCGGCGATGGCCTGGCCACGGACGAGGTCGTCGAGAGGCCGCGAGGCGCCGCCAGACGCGAGAGACGGGACAACACCCGACACCAGATGCTCGGCCAGCACCATGGCCGTCGTCTGGAGGGCCTCGACGTCGTCGTCGGAGTAGTGGCGGGGGGTCTTGTTCTGGACGGTGAGCACGCCCAGCACCTCGCCGCCGCGCAGGATCGGCACCGCGAGGAACGAGTGGTAGATCTCCTCGCCCGTCTCCGGGCGATAGGAAAAGGCCGGGTGCGACTGGGCGTCCGGCTCGTTGACCGGAAGGGCCAGCTCGGCGCATCGCCCGACGAGGCCTTCGCCACGCTTCATGAAGGTATTGTGGACGGCCGATGCGTTCAGGCCTTCGGTCGCGAACAACTCGAGTGACTGATCCTGACGGCGCAGATAGATCGAACAGACCTCCGCCACCATCAGGCTCGACACGAGGCGCACGATCTTGTCGAGACGGCGCTGGCCGTCGGACGTCTCGGCCATCGTCTCCCGGAGACGACGCAAAATCAGACGGAGCGTCGGCTCCGTCGAAGCCAGATGGCCATCCTCGATTGATCTCTTTGGCATGGTCCGAACGAGCCTGCAGAGGATGGGGCGGGATCAGAACTCAGCTGCCACCAGGTGACGCCCGTCACCAACCGGCCAGCAGGATCGAAGTCGCGCCTTCGCTCCCGTAGGCCTGCCGGTCATTCGGCATCCAGTCCGTAGAGCGAGTGCAGCGTACGGACGGCGAGTTCGGCGTACGCCGCATCGATCAGAACGCTGATCTTGATCTCGGACGTGGTGATCGCGAGAATATTGATGCCCTTGCTGGCCAGGGCCTTGAACATCTGCGCGGCCACGCCGGCATGGCTGCGCATACCGATCCCGATGACCGACACCTTCACCACGTCACCCGAGCTGACCAGCTCGAAATTGCCGATCGCCTCGCGGGCGCCTTTCAGAACCTCGACCGCGCGCGGCAACTCGGACTGGAGCACCGTGAAGGTCATGTCCGTGCTCTTGCCGTCGGACGACAGGTTCTGCACGATCATGTCGACGTTGATGTTGGCATCGGCCAGCGGGCCGAAGATGGCCCCCGCGACGCCCGGCCGATCGGCAATCCCGAGCAGGGTCACCTTTGCCTCGTCCTTCGAATAGGCAATGCCGCTGACGACCTGGGTCTCCACGATCTCATCCTCGTCGCAAACGATGGTTCCAATCTCGTCCCATGTGTCGGGACGCGCGGGTTTCATTTCCTCGGGCGGGACGAAGCTCGACAGGACGCGCGTGCGCATCCGATAGACCATGGCCAACTCGACCGACCGGGTCTGCAGGACCTTCGAGCCGAGCGACGCCATCTCGAGCATCTCCTCGTAGGAGATCTTCGACATGCGCCGCGCCTTCGGAACGATACGGGGATCGGTCGTATAGACGCCATCGACATCGGTATAAATGTCGCAGAGATCGGCCTTCAGGGCCACGGCCAGCGCAACAGCGCTCGTGTCGGAACCGCCGCGGCCGAGGGTCGAGATGCGGTTGCGCGTCGGTTCGATGCCCTGGAAACCGGTGACGACGGCGACATCGCCCGCATCCAGCCGCTCGCGCAGCGTCTGGCCGTCGATGTCGACGATGCGCGCTGCGCCATGCGCCTGATCCGTGATCACGGGAACCTGCCAACCCTGCCAGGAACGGGCCTGTACGCCCATCGACTGGAGGACGATGGCCAGCAATCCGGCGGTCACGCATTCGCCCGTCGCGACGACGGCGTCATATTCGCGGGCATCGTGCAGCAGCGATGCCTCACGCACCCAGGCGACCAACTGATTGGTGACGCCGGACATGGCTGAAACGACGACCGCCACGCGATTGCCCGCGTCCACCTCGCGCTTCACGTGGCGTGCCACGTTGCGAATGCGGTCTACATTGGCGACGGAGGTGCCGCCGAATTTCATCACAACGGTTGCCATGGGCCGATCCGCGTAAGCGCCCCCAGAAGTCCGACCGTTTCCAGCCAGACGCAACGCCAACGGCCGGCCGGGCCACCGGCCCGCAGAAATCCACCCGCACCGCGCATGGTCCGGACGCGAGCCATATCGCGGTACTCATACTCGCGGGGGCACGGGCTGGCAACCGCTGAAGGCCCCCGCCACGCGCAATCGCCAAAGCGGCCGCAAGTCCGGACAAATTCACCGCGCTCGGGGCCTTCGCTTGCCCTAAGTCGCGTACGGAGTATCCTTCACCCAAGGGATAACCACGGCGACTTGCCGGACGCGGCGGGTGCGCGGACTTTCCTGCCAACCGAGCACCAGACCGAGGTCTCGTCGCATGCACTTCAAGCCGACCGGGATCGAGGGGGCCTGGCTGATCGAACCGGAGCCGTTCCGGGACGACCGGGGGGCGTTCGCGCGGACGTTCTGTGCGTCCACGTTCGCTGAACGAGGGCTGGAGACGCACTTCGTCCAGCACAGCCTCTCCTCGTCGCGCTTGAAGGGCACGTTCCGCGGACTGCACTACCAGGCGGCTCCGTTCAGCGAGGTCAAGCTCGTCTCGTGCGTGCGGGGGGCGATCTTCGATGTCATCGCCGACCTCAGGCCGCAGTCGGCAACCTATCTCGCGTGGGCCGGGTTCGAGCTCTCGGCCGCCAACGGACACCAGCTCTACATTCCCAAGGGCGTCGCGCACGGGCATCTGACGCTCACCGACGACGCGGCCGTGAACTATCTGATCTCCGAAAGGTACGCACCGGACGCCGCCCACGGCGTTCGCTACGACGATCCGGCGCTCGGCATCGTGCTGCCGATGCCCCCCAGCGTCATGTCCGACCGGGATCGGGACTGGCCGCCGATCACGTAACCGGCTCCAGCAATCCGGCGACGAGAAGGCGATCTGCGGCGGCCCGAAGATCGCGAAACGGAACGCCGGAGCGCTCGGCCATCGCGATCAGCGAGTGGCGGCCATCGGCAAGGTTCAGGACCCAGAGCAGCGCCATGCGGACCGGCTCCGGCAGGGGGCGGCCGTCGGCGCCGTCATAGAGGCCACGGCGGCCGAGTTGCGGCTCGCCGAAGGGTGCCGTGTTGCGATAGGTGGCGTCGCCCTCGATCACGTCGAGGATGCCCGCCACAAGCCGGGCCGAACTCGCCAAATGCTCCGGGCGGATGAAATCGAGGTCGTCGGCCGAGGTGTGGTACTCGGGGAACTCGCCCCAGCGGCTCCGCTGGAATGCGCCGACAGGCAGATCGAAACCGGGCGAACAGAACTGGCGCTCGTCGTAGCCGTAGGGTGAGAAATCGAGGACGCGCGCCGATCCGCCCACCTCGCCGAGGACCAGGGCCGCCGCCCGGTCCACCGTCGCGGTGCCGCGCCGCGAGCGCTTGTAGGTCGGGCCGCCGCCGTCGCCGACGTTGGACAGCGTGAAACCGTGGCGGACGCGACCGGCGGCGTCGGGGTTGCGCGCCAGCCAGGCGATGGCGCCGATGGTGCCCGGCGCAAACAGCAGCCGATAGGTATAGCGGTTGGCGCGGCTCGACAGGTGACGGCCGAGCCAGGCCAGAAGCGCCATCCCCGAGCAGTTGTCGTTGGCGAGGGAAGGATGGCAGACGTGGGCCGAGATCAGGATCTCGCCGGGCTCCGCGCCCGGGATGACGGCTTCGCCGTAGGTGAGCGCGCCCGGCGCAAGCGTCGCATCGATGACGACGTGATAGTCGCCGTCCGCGAGGCTTTCGAGCGTGGCGTGCGGCAGGCAGAAAGACCAGTCCGGCCGGTAGTAGTGGGTGACGTAGGGGATGAGACCGGGCTTTTCGGGCAACGACCGGAGATGGGGCCGAAGCTCGGCGAGTGGCATGACGCGATCCACCGGCACGGAGTAGCTCGCGACGTGCAGATTGTGATCGGCGAAATCGACGACACGGCGACCGTCGGGGGCGGTGATGTGGGCGGCGCGGATCGACCACTCCGGCGGGATCGTCCAGTCGAGGACGTCGGTTCCACTCGGCACCTCGTGTCGCACGAGGGGTACCCAATCCGCCAGCCGATCCAGAGTTTCGCGTACGCCTGCGCCCGTGATGCTCCGACAAATGGGAAAGAGCGACGCCGCAAGCGCGTGGATCTCGCGGCCCGCGTCGACATCGTCGGGGAGGCTCGCGAGCAACGGGGGCGGCGTCTCTGACATGGGGCGGGGCTCTACTCGGCGGCCGTGGCGGCGCGCCTCAGATCGGCCGTCAGGCGGCCTTCCGCCATCAGCTGGCGAATGTGGCCGATGCGCTGATAGCGCGGCCCCTCGAAGGCGTCGAGATCGAGATCGCTCTGGCGGTAGGCCGCAAACAGCTCCTCGGCACCGCGACGGGCGTCCCATTCCGGTCGGAAGGCCGGCAGTACCTTCGCGATCTTCTCGAAGCTCACGCGATAGGACCGCGTGTCGGGGCCGGCGTCCGGGGCGTACTCGATGCGGCAGCCCGGCACGACGTCGGCGGCGATGCCGGCGATGTCGCGGATCATATAGTTATGCGCCGTCTGGCCGACGTTGAAGGCCTCGTTGTGGACGAGTTCCGCCGGGGCCTCGAGGGCGGCGATGAAGGCGGCCGAGATGTCGCGAATGTGGACGATGGGACGCCAGGGCGTGCCGTCCGACTTCAGATAGATCCGCCCGGTGGTGACACCCCAGGCGACGAGATTGTTCAGCACGATGTCGAAGCGCAGGCGCGGCGACAGGCCGTAGGCGGTGGCCGGGCGCAGGAACGTCGGCGAAAAGGTCGGGCCCGCGAGCGGCGCGATGTCGCGCTCGGCCATCACCTTCGACTTGCCGTAGGCGGTCTGCGGATTGAGCGCGCCGGTCTCGTCGAGCATCGTCTCGCCGGCGAGGCCGTAGTTGGAGCACGACGAGGCGAGCAGGAAGCGGCGGACGCCAGCCGCCTTCGCCGCCTCGGCGACACGGACGCTGGCGCGATGGTTGATCGCGTAGGTCGTCTCGGGATCGAGGTTGCCGAGGGGATCGTTCGAGAGGGCCGCCAGATGGATGACGGCGTCGATGCCGGCGAAGTCGGCCGGCTCGGCGTCGCGCACGTCCTTCACGATTTCCGGCACGGTCGCGATGGCACCGCCCTCGGGGTAGGTGCAGCGGCCGTAGAGGTCGATGTCGTAGCCGACGACCTCGTGGCCGCGGGCCAGAAGCAGTGGCACCATGACGGTGCCGATGTAGCCTTTGTGTCCGGTGACGACGACGCGCATTCCACTCTCCGGGCTTGTATCTCGATCAACGGCGCCGCCGATGGCAGCGCGCGCACTCAAACGACGATGCACTTGCCGACATGGAACGCCTCGGCATAGCGCTCCGGCGCACGGCATTCCATGCCGCGCAGCCGGGCGAGGCCGCGAAACGTCTCCTCGTCGAACCAGTCCTTGGCGCGCTGCGAAGCGAAGTGCCGCTCCAGCAGCGCGATCTTGCGGGTCATCACGGCGGCGGACGCGGGCACATAGACCTGCGGCCGGCCGAGGTCGCCGTCCCACTTCGGGATCTCGTAGGCGAGCGTCAGGTGATCGCGGAACGTGTTGCGGGTCAGCTCGGCTGCGATGCGATGGTCCTGATGGGCGTCGTCCGCGTGATGGGTCAGGATCACGTCCGGCTCGACGCGTCCGCGCAGGGCCTCGAAGGCGTCCTTGATCGCGGCGCGCTCGACCGGGAAATAGCCGTCGCGGAACGATCCGATATCGAGGCGTACCGATGCGGCGCCGTCGAGAAACTCCGTGGCGGAGGCCCTCGCCTCGTCGGCGCGGCGGTCGGCGGCCGACAGCACCACCCAATCGACCTCGAGCCGTACGCCCGCCGCGATCCATCCGAGAATGGTGGCGCCGGCGCCGATCTCGATGTCGTCGGAATGGGCGCCGATGCACAGCACCCGCAGCCGCTCTCCCGGGGAAGCGAGCGCCAGCGGCTTCATCGCGTCGCCCCGCGCGCGGCATCGACGAGCCACGGCGTCTGTCCGCGATCCACCATCTCCTCGAGGTGCTGGCGATCCTTCAGCGTATCCATGGCGCACCAGAAACCCTCGTGGCGATAGGCCATGAGGCGATCCTCGGCGATCAGGCGCGAGAAGGGCTCGGCAACCAGTTCCTCGCCGTCGCGCATGTAGTCGAAGATCTCGGGGCGGAGGACGAAGAAGCCGCCGTTGATCCAGAGGTTCGCCTCGGTGGCGCTCTTGAAGCTCGCGAGGCGCCCGCTGTCGTCGATGTTGATCAGGTGCATGCTCATCGTCGGCCGGACGGCGAGGAAGCAGGCGAGCTTGTTGCTCCGGCGGAAGGTCTCGATCATGTGCTCGAGGTTCACGTCCGAGAGGCCGTCGGCGTAGTTGGCGAGAAACATCTCCTCACCTGCGACGTGGTCGCGGACCGCCATCAGCCGTCCGCCGATGTTGCGCGAGATGCCGGTGTCGATCAGCGCGACGCGCCAGTCCTCGCGGGTGTCGCCGATGATCTCGACGTTGCGGCCGAAGCCCGAGACCACGCAGTCGGCGAAGGTCTGGGGGCGCCCGGACAGAAAGAAATCCTTGATCACCGACGCCTTGTAGCCGAGGCACAGGACGAAGTCCTTGTGGCCGTAGCCGGCGTAGTAGCTCATCAGGTGCCAGAGGATCGGCTGATGGCCGACCGGGATCATCGGCTTGGGCACGGCATCGGAATACTCGCGGATGCGCATGCCCTGGCCACCGCAGAACAGAACCGTCTTCATGCCGGCTTAACCTCGCTCGGGGCCACGATCTCGGGCTTTGGAATTGGCACGACGAACTTGCCGCCCCAGTCCGCGATATGAGCCAACTGGTGCATGATCTCGGCCTTCAGATTCCAAGGCAGGATCAGGACGTAGTCCGGCCGCGCGGCATCGAGGGCCTCGGGCGGATGAATGGGCAAGTGCATGCCCGGCGTGAAGCGGCCATGCTTGTAGGGATTGCGATCGACCGTGAAGTCGAGGAAATCCGGGCCGATGCCGCAGTAGTTGAGCAGCGTGTTGCCCTTCCCCGGAGCGCCATAGCCGCAGATGCGCTTGCCTTGCCGCTTCAGGCCGATGAGGAGATCGAGCAGATCGCGCTTCACGGCCCGCACCTCGGCATCGAAGCCGGTGTAGGTCTCGATCCGGCGGAAGCCGCGCGCCTCCTCCGCCGCCAGAACGCGACCGACAGCCGAGGCAACGGCATGGCTGCTGCTCTCGTGGGCGAGGTAGACGCGGAGCGAGCCGCCGTGCGTCGGCAGTTCCTCGACGTCGATCAGGCGCAGGCCGTGGCGGGCGGCGAGGCGCTCCACCGAGACGAGCGAGAAGTAGGAGAAGTGCTCGTGATAGATGGTGTCGAACTGGCGCTCGTCGATGAGCCGTGCGAGATGCGGGAACTCGAGCGTCACCACGCCTTCGGGCGCGAGGATCATCGGCATTCCGGCAACGAAGTCGTTGAGGTCGGGCACCTGGGCGAGCACGTTGTTGCCGGCGATCAGGTCGGCACGGCGGCCCTCGGCGGCGAGTTTCGCAGCCAGATTCGTGCCGAAGAAATCGACCACGGTCGGCACGCCCTTTTCGGTCGCAGCGGCGGCCACGTTGGCGGCGGGCTCGATACCCAGAACCGGGATGCCCTTCGGCAGGAAATGCTGCAGCAAGTAGCCGTCGTTCGATGCCAATTCCACGACGAGGCTGTCGCGGCCGAGGCCGAAGCGGCGCTCCATCGTGTCGCAATAGGCCTTGGCGTGGGCGACCCAGCTCGTCGAGTAGGACGAGAAATAGGCGTAATCGTCGAAGATGTGCTCGGGAGCCACGTACTCGCGGAGCTGCACCAGGTAGCACGAGGCGCACACCATCACGCGCAGCGGATAGTAGGGCTCCATGCGGTCGAGACGATCGGCCGGCAGGAAGCTCTCGCAGAGTGGCGACATGCCGAGATCACAGAAGGTGTGGTGGAGGCCCGCGCCGCAGAGGCGGCAGGACTGCGGCTCGCTGGCAGCCGATGCGGACTTCGGGGCGTCAGGCATGGACGGACGTTCCATTGGTGAGATCGGCGCCGATACGGTCACCGATACGTGAGATGATCGAGGCGTCGACGCCCGGATCGAACTTGCGGGCGAACAACGCGCCGGACCGTTCCATCGCGGGCCAGTGCGACGTCGTCAGGACAACCGGGTTCGGTGACGTCCCTTCCCACAGGATGTATCGCTTCATGTCGGGCACGAGCCGGCCGGCCAGCGGGCTGCCGGACAGGATCGTCTGGAAGGCCAACTCGTCCGGAAACTGCGCGTAGCGAAGGTACCGCTGGATCTCCTGCGAGCGCGGGTCATGGATCACATAGGCGCACGCCTCGCGGCTCAACATCACCCAGAAGGCGCCAAAACGCATGCGGAACGAGCGCCCCCCGATGCGGGGAATGTGCGTGTTGCGCGGCCTTCCAGCGATCTCGACGTGGTAGGTGTCGAAGCGATGGGCGAGATCCGGGCGCTCGGTCTCGACGTCGATCAGCTCCAGGAAACTCCGATCGCGATGGGCGAAAAGGAAATCCTCGATTTCGGCGAGCGGCTTCACGGGCAGGCACTGGCCGCTCAGATTGATCAGATGCGTCCAGTCGTCGGCCCAGTCGCACATGGCGCGGATGGCACGCATCTGGACGCGCAGGATGCTGCTGCTGCCCCAGACGATCGGATCGCTGTCGAGGAAGCGGGCCGTCGTCACTCCGGCCGCTGCGAGGCCGGCGGCGATCTCGGCCCGGAAGGCCGGCCCGGAATTGGCGTTACAGTGAATGAGACAGTAATTGCCGCCCGCGCAAACGGCGGTCGCGAGACGCACGGCCTGATCCGGCGCCTTGTGGACGATCAATGTGAAAGCCAGCTTCATGGCGGACCTGATCGCATCGTGGTCGTCCCGTCCCGATCCAAGCCGATTACCACGGAAGCCGGGTGCGAGCCCGGAAGAAGCCACCCGTCGGGCCATCGTCGGGCAAGGTCGCCAACCAGATCGCGGTGTCCGCGCCTTCGGCGGCCGACAACGGCGCGTTCGAGCCCCCCATCGCTGTCCGGATCCAGCCCGGACACATGGCGTTGATCTTGATGTTGTCGCTCTGGAATTCGGCTGCGGCGACACGTGTCAACGAGTTGAGTGCCGTCTTGGTGACCCGATAGGAGGGCACACCGGCGCGCAACTCTTCGAGCTGGCCCGCCCGGGACGACACGTTGACGATGCGGCCATAGCGGCGCCGGCGCATGGCTGGAACGACAGTCTGCATCATGAGCAGCGGCCCCATCGTGTTGGTGCGGAACGACGCCCAGAGGCGCTCGGGCGGGAGATCAAGGACGCTCGCGGCCTGCGCATCCGGCCCATCGAGCAGAACGCCCGCATTGTTGACGAGGATGTCGATCGACGCATGACGCGAGAGAACCTCGGCTACGGCGGTGGCCACGGACCGCGGATCGTCCACATCGAGGGCCACGCTGCTCACCTGCAGACCTTCGCTGGCCAGCCCGGCTGCGGCCGCGTGCCCCTTCGCCGGGTCACGTGTGCCAATTACGACCACGAACCCGACCCGCGCGAGCCCTCCTGCAATTTCGAGACCGAGACCACGGCCGGCCCCTGTCACGAGGGCGACACGCGGTGTTTCGCTGCTGGCCGGCATTGGTTCCCAGGATCCTCTCGACGGCTTGGACCGGAGCGGTCAATCGGGCGCGGCGCCGCCCATCGACAGGCTCCGGCTAACCCTGCGCACTCCTGGCGCGTTGCCAAAGTCTATAGCGCCGACCTACACCAGCTGTCTCGATGGGTCGGCGATGCTCATTAATCGGATGCTGCGCCCACACCCCAACCCACGCGCTCCCGGTCGGAGCGGCCAGATGTCAGGCGAGTTCCATGGCGATCGTCATCGTGACCGGAAGCCTGACGCCCTACACCTCCCGCGCCTACGACGCATTCGCGGAGCGCTGCAGGGAAGAGTTGCATGTCTACACATGCGCCCGGATCGAGCCACACCGGGCGTGGGAGATCCCCCCGCCGCGGCACTTCCAGCACACGCTGCTGCCAGGTCTGCGCTGGCATCGCGACTATACGAGCCATCTCTATGCCAACCCCGGCGTGCTGCCGCGCCTCATGCGGCTGAAGCCCGAATTGATCGCCGTGGCGGCGTTCTCGCCGACGATGGCGCTGGCCACCGCCTACGCACGCAGCACCGGCACGCCCTACGGAATTGCGACAGACGGGACGCTCGATACCGATCCGGGCGCATCGTCCGCCCCACACCGGATCATGCGCCGGAGCATGGTGCCGCCGGCGCGGTTCGGGATCTGCGCCAGCCCGGCGAGCGTCGCCCTCCTCGAGCGATGGGGCCTCCAGCCCGGACGCGGCGTCGTCGTGCCGATCGTGCCGTCATGGGAGGCGCCGGATCGCATCCCTGCCTTTCACGAACGGCCCTTCGACGTGATCATCGCCGGCGGGCTCAACGACCAGTTCAAGGGCGTCCTGTTCTTCGCCGAAGTGATGGCTGACCTGGCGCGGTCCGGTCGCCGGCTCCGGATCAGGGTGACGGGGCGAGGGCCGGACGGGGTGGCCATGCACGAGCGTCTGATCGCAGCCGGACACGACGTGCAGATGGACGGCGCCCTGCAGCCCGGGGCCATGGCCGAGGCGCTCGGCTCGGCGAAAGTGCTCATGTTTCCGTCGCGGCAGGATGCCTGGGGGCTGGTCGCCAACGAAGCCGTGCTGTGCGGGACGCCGGTCATCGGATCGCCGCACGCGGCGTCGTCCGAGCACTTCGTCGCCCGCTTCGGGGTCGGGCTCGTCAGGCCGCTCGTCGTCGCGGACTGGCGCGAGGCGTTTCTTGCGATGACTGCCAGCGAGGCCGCGTGGGCGCCGTTCATGACGAAACGCCGCGAGGCGCTCGTCGCCTGCAACCTCGACGCAGCGGTCAGCGGCTTGCAACGCGCGTTCGATCTCGGGCGGGGTAGCGCTCGGCCGCAGGTTCGGCCAGCCGCCTGAGCCGAGCAAAAGGAAGTTGAAGTGTTAACCCGCCCGGTGGTATCGTTTCCGCCATGCGCAGACATCTTGCCAGCATCCGGCGAATTAACGCCCCGGCGGCCTGAGGGCCCCGGGACACTCGCGTTTTTTCGTCGAATATCCTGTCAAGGACATCCATCATGTCTCGCACGCGCGCTGCGCTCGCGGCCAATGCCGCCGTTTCCACCCCGTCCTCCGTCAACGCCCGCTTTCTCGTGCAGGGTGACGCCGATCCCGGCCTGCTGCCGCGGCTCCTCGAGCCGTTCGCCAAGCTCGGGACGGTACCGACCCGCGTTCACGCCAGCCGCGAGGACGGCGACGGCTCCACGCTCACGATCGACCTCAGACTAGCGGCTGCCGAACCGAGGACGGCCGAGCTGATCGAACTCGCGCTCCGGCGCGTGGTCGGCGTCCGGCAACTGATCGCGGTGGCCGAGGCCGCGTGAGCGTCGCCACCGTGCCATGGTAAATTTAACCGAACCCCGCTATGACCTGTCGGTTCAACGCGACCAATCAAGCGAGGGACCGTCGGTGGCGAATGCAAAAGACTGGGTGACCAAAGCCGCGCCGACGCTCGCCGAGATCGAGGCGCTTGCGACGGACGCCTGGGACCGGTTGCCGGGAGAATTCCGGGAACTCTGCCGGGACATCGTGTTCCGCGTCGAGGATTTCGCGACCGACGAGATCCTCGATGAAATGGGCATCGAGGACGCGTTCGATCTCATGGGCCTCTACAAGGGCGTCAGTCTCGACCGAAAAAGTGTTCTGGATCAGTCAACTGAGCCGGACATGGTGTTTCTCTACCGGCGACCGATCCTCGACTACTGGTCCGAGGGAGACGAGACGCTCGGCCATCTCGTCGCCCATGTTCTCATTCACGAGATCGGCCATCATTTCGGACTGTCGGACGCCGACATGGAAGCCATCGAGAACGAGGCAAGCCATGGGTGACGGGCTGGCGGCCGCCACGAGATCGCCTCGAATCCACTGGCAGATTCAAGTCTGTGCGGGGGTGGCAAGGCGCCGTCTGGACACGGCGACGCGCCACACCTAAGGATTGAGGTCAATTGCAGCAGGCCATCAATTGCAAGGCACAGGGTGGGGGTCACGTCCGGTGCCGGACAAAGGGGGGGTGCGTGAGCAGATTCGAGAGCGGGCGCCAGCGAGCGGCGAAGCGGACGTTGGCAGCATTCACGCTCGCGGCCAGCGTCGCCATCGGAGCCGGTCAACCGGCTGTCGCCGGACCGACGCCCGAAGAATACGTGGGACACGTCGGCGGTGATGCGCAGATCGTCAATCCGGGCGAGCTCGTGCTCGACGGCAAACGCATGACGTGCGGCAAGCGTCCGACGGTGATGGACAATCAGCTAGACGATTACGGCGCCGCCTATCCGGGCTTCCTGATCTTGAACCCGAAGCTGATCGCGAAAGTGCCGACGGTGGTGAAGATGTGGATCTTCGCACACGAGTGCGGGCATCAGTTCCGTGGTCCGGACGAGGAGACAGCCGATTGTTTCGCCGTGCAGCGTGGCCGGCGGCAGGGTTGGCTCGACGAAACCGGTCTCGACGAGATCTGCAAGTTCATCAGCCCTGCCAAAGGCGACAGCATGCATTTTTCCGGATCGCACCGCTGCACTGCCATGCGGCAGTGTTTCGCCGATCCAACCATCAGATAGGGCGGCTATCGGCCGCTCGCCGATGCCGGTTTTTGCCACCGGGGCCTGAGCGCCTCGGGGGCGCGCGGCACGGTTCGCCTCCGAACAACCGACTGATCCGGCGCTGGAGCGCTAGACCTCGATATTGGTCGCGAAAGCCGCGCGATCCTGGATGAACCGGAATCTGAGTTCGGGCTTGGTTCCCATCAGCGTGTTCACGGTGTCTGCGACACTCTCGCGGTCGGCGTCGGCGATTTCGACCTTCAGCAGCGTGCGAACACGCGGATCCATCGTTGTCGACTTCAGCTCGCTGGGGTTCATCTCGCCCAAGCCCTTGAAGCGGCCGATCGTGACCTTGGCGTTGGCCGGGAACTCGTCCTTCATCAGCTTTTCGCGGTGCCTGTCGTCGATGGCGTAGACCGTCTTCGAGCCATGCGTGAGCTTGTAGAATGGCGCCACCGCCAGGTAGAGGTGGCCGTTCTCTATCAGCGGACGCATCTCCTGGAAGAAGAACGTCATCAACAGCGTCGCGATGTGCGCGCCATCGACGTCGGCGTCGGTCATGATGATCACGCGGTCGTAGCGCAGTTCCTCCTCGCGGTACTTGGTCCCCGTGCCGGTGCCCAGCGCCTGGATCAGGTCGGACAGGAGCTGGTTCTGGGACAGCTTGGTCGAGGTCGCGCTGGCCACGTTCAGGATCTTGCCGCGCAACGGCAGGATGGCCTGCGTCCGCGGATCTCGGGCCTGCTTGGCGGAACCACCGGCCGAGTCGCCCTCGACGAGAAAGATCTCGGTATCGCCCGACGTCGAGGAGCAGTCCGTCAGCTTGCCCGGCAGACGGAGCTTTCGCGTGGCGGACTGGCGGGAGACTTCCTTCTCCTTGCGCCGGCGCTGGCGGTCTTCAGCCTGCTCGATGGCCCACTCGAGGAGGCGCGTCGCCTGCTGGGGGCTGTCCGCCAGCCAGTGATCGAAGGCGTCGCGGACCGTGTTCTCGACGATGCGCGCGGCCTCGACCGTCGACAGCTTGTCCTTGGTCTGGCCCTGGAACTCTGGTTCGCGGATGAACACCGACAGCATGGCCGCCGCCGTGCCGACGACGTCCTCGGCGGTGATCTGGGCGGCCTTCTTGTTGTTCGTCAGCTCGCCATAGGCGCGCAGGCCTTTCATGAGGGCCGTGCGCAATCCCGATTCGTGCGTGCCGCCGTCGGGCGTCGGGATCGTGTTGCAGTAGGAACGTACGACCGTGTCGGCGTTGCCGATCCAGCAGACGGCCCATTCCACCGAGCCGTGGCCGCCTTCCTTTTCGACGCGGCCGGCGAAGATGTCCTTCGTCACGCGCGTCTGGCCGTCGATCTCGCCGGTCAGGTAGTCCTTCAGGCCACCGGGGAAATGGAACACGGCCTCGGTCGGCGTTCCATCGGTGATCAGGTCGGGGTCGCAGAACCAGCGGATCTCGACGCCGCCGAAGAGATAAGCCTTGGAACGCGCCATCTTGTGGATGATGGCGGGCCTGAAGGCGCAGCCCTTGCCGAAGATCTGCTCGTCCGGCTTGAAGCGGACCGTCGTGCCGCGCCGGTTCATGATCTGGCCGAGCTTCTGGAGCGCGGTCTGCGGCTGGCCGCGCGAGAACACCATGCGGTAGAGCTGCTGGCCGCGGGCGACCTCGACCTCGCACACCTCGGCGAGCGCGTTCACTACCGAAACGCCGACGCCGTGCAGGCCGCCGCTGGTGTTGTAGGCCTTGCCGTCGAATTTGCCGCCGGCATGCAAGGTGCACATGATCACCTCGAGCGCCGACTTCTTGGGGAATTTCGGATGTGGATCGACAGGGATGCCGCGACCGTTGTCGAGCACCGACAGGTAGCCGTCGGCCGTCATCCGCACCTCGATGAAGGTCGCGTGACCGGCCACGGCCTCGTCCATCGCGTTGTCGATCACCTCGGCGAAAAGGTGATGCATCGCCTTCTCGTCGGTGCCGCCGATGTACATGCCCGGCCGGCGACGGACAGGCTCGAGACCCTCCAGAACCTCGATGTCTGCTGCCGTGTAGGCATCCGAAGCATCGACGGGCTTCGCGCGCCGGGAGGTTTTCTCGGTCATGTCTTGGGCAAGGTTTCCGAAGAGGTCGCGGTTGGATGCCATGGCTCTTGATCCGCTCCTTGGCCGACGGGGCTGCACAGACGCGGACTGAACCGTGCGCGGCCCCGCGGGACGAATCCCGATGGGTCTGCAAGTTGGCTCGACCTCGCACGCCGGCGGCCGCTTTGACAAGGGGCCCTGCCGCCGCGCCCGGCCGACAGGGGACTGGATGTCACAATCCCTGGCGTCAGCGCCGAGCGGGCTTAACTCCGGCGCCGCTGAGCATTACATTCCGGTGCGGCACGCCGTGGTGCCACGTCTGCCACACTCTCCCGGAGAGCTACGTTGGGTGCACTCCTGATCGTTCTGATCGTCGCGTTCGGCCTCGCGCTGCTGCCGCAGATGTGGGTGCGGAGCGTGCTGAAGCGGCATTCCGTCGAGCGCAGCGACTTTCCCGGCACGGGTGCGGAGTTCGCCCGCCACGTGCTCGACGAGATGAAGCTCACCCACGTCACGGTCGAGGAGACCACGCTCGGCGACCACTACGATCCGGAGAGCAAGACCGTGCGGCTGACCCCCGGGCATTTCGGCGGGCGCTCGCTGGCGGCGGTGGTGGTGGCGGCGCATGAGGTTGGCCACGCCATGCAGGATGCGACCAGTTATGGCCCGCTCGTGCGGCGTACCCAGATGGCCAAGCAGGCCATCACAATCGAGCGGTTCGGGGCCGTGGTGATGCTGGCGGCGCCGCTGGCGCTTCTCATCTTCAAGTCGCCGCATGTGATCATGATCGAACTGCTGCTCGGCATCCTGATCCTGGCGTCCACCATCGTGATGCATGCAGTGACGCTGCCTGTGGAGTTCGATGCGAGCTTCCGGCGAGCGTTGCCGCTCCTCAAGGCTGGCCGCTACATCAACGATCGCGACCAGGGCGCGGCGCGTGAAATCCTGCGTGCCGCGGCGTTCACCTATGTCGCGGCTGCCGCCATGAGCCTCCTCGACGTCATGCGGTGGCTCCGGGTCCTGAGGCTGTAGCCCCGAACCTGGTTGCAACCGGCAACCCGAAGGCGCCCGCGCCGGATGCGTCCATACGGGGCATGGCTCCGCCATGACGTGGGCATCCGAAGGCGCAAAAAAAGACCAAGTGTCAGCCGGCCTGTAAGCCGGGTTCTGTCTGGCTCCGTTTCCGCCTTCGTTTCCGAAGCCGAAGACGAAGCCGCGACGGCCATTCGTCTCGGACGCCCGTTGCCGGGCGCCTCCAGCAACCAACCCGGGCAGCAGGCTGGATGAGCCCCGGCACCGAAGTTGCCTCCGGTGCACGCGCCGCCCCTATTTGGTCTTGCTCCCGGTGGGGTTTGCCCTGCCGGCTCCGTTACCGTCGCCGCGGTGCGCTCTTACCGCACCTTTTCACCCTTGCCGGACGCCCGAAGGCGGCCTTGGCGGTATCGTCTCTGTGGCACTTTCCCTGGGGTCGCCCCCGGCGGCCGTTAGCCGCCACCGTTCATCCATGGAGCCCGGACTTTCCTCCAGCAGGCCACGAACGCCCGGGGGCGCGGATGGTCTGCCAGCGACCGTCCGGCCGGCTGACGGGGTGAATAAGATGTGCGCCGGCACGTCCGTCAAGTCACTTCGGAGGCGCGGGTCTTGACAGGGGGTGGCGGCGGGCGGCATCGCTGATCGGATCGCCACGGCCCGCCGGGTGGGCGACCCTTGCGGACTTCAGAGAGGACCCGCCCATGCCAGCGTCATTGCCGTCCGTCAGCCGCGAGCGGCTCATTGCCATCATCAAGGCCCGATCCGTTGAGACCGGCCGCACGTTCACCCTCGCCTCCGGGCGCACAAGCGATTTCTACTGCAACCTGAAGCCGACGATGCTCGACGCCGAGGGCGCCTATCTCCTCGGCGCGCTGATCGTCGAAGCGCTCCGGGCCGACACGCCGGATCTCATCGGAGGGCTCGAACTCGGGGCCGTGCCGCTCGCCGCGTCGGCGGCCGCGATCAGCCATGCCATGGGCGCTCCGATGCAGGCGTTCGTCGTGCGCAAGCAGACCAAGGAGCACGGCACCAAGAGCCTGGTCGAGGGGCTGATGCGCGGCGACAGCCTGAAAGGCAAACGGGTCGTGATCCTCGAGGACGTGACGACCACGGGCGGCTCGTCGCTGAAGGCGATCGACGCCGTGCGCGGCGAGGGTGCCCAGGTGATCAAGGTGCTGACCATGGTGGACCGGCAGGAGGGGGCGGCCGAGGCCTTCAAGGCTGCCGGCATTCCATTCGCGGCCCTCGTCACGGCGGCGGAACTGCGCTGAGGCGACCGGGCGTCGGCGGCAACGCCACCCCAAGACAGCGAAACGGGCGCGGCCTCGTCGGCCACGCCCGTCGATGTCATTCAAGACCGGCGTGGGCCAGCGTTACTCGGCCGCGAGGCGCAAGGCGGGAGCTGCCGCTTTCACATCGGCGTCGACGTGGGCTTCGAACTTGGCGAAGTTCTTGTTGAACATGTCGACCAGCGAGCGCGCCGTGACATCGTAGGCGGCCTTGTCGGCCCAGGTTTCGCGCGGATTGAGGATATTCGGATCGACGCCGTCGAGTGACGTCGGAACCTCGAAGCCGAACATCGGGTCTTTCCGCATCGGATGCCCGTTGAGCTTGCCGGCCAGGGCCGCGTCGAGAAGAGCGCGCGTCGCCTTGATCGGCATGCGATGGCCGACGCCGAACTTGCCGCCGGTCCAGCCGGTGTTCACGAGCCAGCAATCGACGCCATGCTCGGAGATCAACTGACGGAGCATATTGCCGTAGACGCTCGGATGGCGCGGCATGAACGGCGCGCCGAAACAGGTGGAGAAGGTCGCCTGCGGCTCCGATCCGAGGCCTTTCTCGGTGCCGGCGACCTTGGCGGTGTAGCCGGAGAGGAAGTGGTACATGGCCTGGCTCGGCGTGAGCTTGGCGATCGGGGGCAAGACGCCGAAGGCGTCGGCGCACAGCATCACGATGTTCTTCGGGTGGCCGGCCGAGCCGGTGGAGCTGGCGTTGGCGATGAACTCGATCGGGTAGGCCGAGCGCGTGTTCTCGGTCAACTTGCCGTCGTCGAAGTCCGGATCGTTGTCTGGACCCTTGAGGATGACGTTCTCGAGCACCGTGCCGAAGCGGCTCGACGCGGCGTAGATTTCCGGCTCCGCTTCGCGCGACAGACGGATCGTCTTGGCGTAGCAGCCACCCTCGAAGTTGAACACGCCGTCTTTCGACCAGCCATGCTCGTCATCGCCGATAAGGATGCGCTTCGGATCGGCCGACAGCGTCGTCTTGCCGGTACCGGAGAGGCCGAAGAAGATCGCGGACTCGCCTTCATGGCTGACGTTCGCCGAGCAGTGCATCGGCATGACGCCCATCTCGGGCATCATGTAGTTCAGGTAGGTGAAGACCGATTTCTTCGTTTCACCGGCGTAGGAGGTGCCACCGATCAGCACCAGCTTGCGCTGGAAATCGCAGGCGATGACGGTCTCGGAGCGGCAGCCGTGGCGGGCCGGATCGGCGCGGAAGCTCGTCAGGTTCACCACCGTGAACTGGGGCACGAAACCGGCAAGTTCGGATGCCGGAGGCCGGCGCAGCAGATGGCGGATGAAGGCCGCGTGCCAAGCGTACTCCGTAAAGATGCGGGCGTTCAGGCGATGGCGGGCATCGGCGCCGGCATAGAGGTCCTCGACGTAGAGCTCGAGACCGGCCGCGTGGGCGAGGAAATCCTTGTACAGGGTGTCGAAGTGGGCCGGGGACATGGACTTGTTGTTGTCCCACCAGATCTTCGGCTCGGTCACGGCGTCGCGAACGGTGAACTTGTCCTGGACCGAGCGGCCGGTGTGAGTGCCGGTCTCGACGACGAACGCGCCGGACGACGCCAGACGGCCCTCTCCCTTCTTTAAGGCGAGCTCGAGAAGCTCCACGTGACCAAGATTGTGCTGCACTTTGGCCGGAACGCTTAGAGCGAAGGGTTCTTTGTTCATCTGTCCGCGCTGCTGCTGCCGATTGGAGCCCGCAGCCCAACCGCGGCTGCACAGGTCTCGGATAAATCTTGCTCGGGCACGTTCCCGAAACTCGCGAGCCCGGGCGGGCCAAACTCCATGGCTTGCCCAAGCGTCAAGAGACACGGCTCTAGCAGAGCTACGATATCCCTGAAAACGCCGAATAGTCGCACTTTTCGTTTGTGGTGTCCAAATAACCTATCAGACGACGACTGAGTAATGTTAAGGCCTTGCCGCAAAGCACGCTTTCGGTCCGCTCCAAGCCACGTTTTGATGCGCTGCAGCGTAAATTGTGCGGCGCACGCGTTTCTCTGCTAACCCGTTAACTTATAATATGTGCGCCGCAGCTCATTCGACGCTTTTCGACCTTTTGCGCATGGTGCTCGGCTGGCGATCCGCCGTGCGCCTCACGTTCCTTCGACGCGATCTGCCGTCTGCCGGCGCTCTCCAGCCAACAAAACAATTCTGTTGTTCGATCGAATGGGGGAATGAATTTGCGTCGCTTCGCCCATCATGCGCCGCACCAGTCCCGGCCACGGGTGCTCGGGCAGGTGCGGCGGCATGGTGCCGCGCCAAGCGATCCGGGGGGCCGATCCACGGGTCGGGGCTTTTGATGGCTGCAGTTTTTGGTAGGATGCTGTGGATATCGATCCGCGCCATCCATCGGCCGCCGGGTCCTCACCTCTCGCAGAGGCCAGCCTCATGTCCCAGATCCCCGATTTCTCGAAGCTTGCCCTCGACGCGACGTCATCGGGTGCTGCCTCGGCCCCTGCCGCGACGGGGGCGGCCGGGTTCACGACACCGGAGGGAATCCCGATCAAGCCGGTCTACACGGGGGCCGACACGGCCGGGCTCGATTTCCTGGACGGCTATCCCGGCATCGCGCCGTTCGTGCGCGGGCCCTATCCGACCATGTACGTGACGCAGCCGTGGACGATCCGCCAGTACGCCGGCTTCTCGACGGCGGAAGATTCCAACGCGTTCTACCGGCGCAATATCGCGGCCGGACAGAAGGGCCTGTCGGTCGCCTTCGACCTCGCCACGCACCGGGGCTATGACAGCGATCATCCGCGCGTCCGGGGCGACGTCGGCATGGCGGGCGTGGCAATCGATTCCATCTACGACATGCGCACGCTGTTCGACGGCATCGATCTGTCGCAGATGTCGGTCTCGATGACCATGAACGGCGCGGTTCTGCCGGTGCTGGCGCTATTCATCGTCGCGGGCGAAGAGCAGGGTGTGCCGGCGGCCAAACTCTCGGGGACGATCCAGAACGACATCCTCAAGGAGTTCATGGTCCGCAATACCTACATCTACCCGCCCGATCCCTCGATGCGGATCATCTCGGACATCTTCGCCTACACCTCGGCGAACATGCCCAAGTTCAATTCGATCTCGATCTCGGGCTATCACATGCAGGAAGCGGGGGCGACGGCCGACCTCGAACTCGCCTACACGCTCGCCGACGGGGTCGAGTATGTGCGCGCCGGCACGAAGGCCGGGCTCGACGTGGACAAGTTCGCGCCACGGCTCTCGTTCTTCTGGGCGATCGGCATGAACACGTTCATGGAAATCGCCAAGATGCGGGCCGCGCGCCTCCTCTGGGCGAAGCTGATCAAGGGCGAGTTCGCGCCGAAGGACGATCGCTCGCTGAGTCTCCGGACGCACTGCCAGACGTCCGGCTGGTCGCTCACGGCGCAGGACGTGTTCAACAACGTGACGCGGACGTGCATCGAGGCCATGGCCGCTACGCAAGGCCACACGCAGTCGCTGCACACCAACGCCCTCGACGAAGCCATCGCGCTGCCGACCGACTTCTCGGCGCGGATCGCGCGCAACACGCAGCTCGTCCTGCAACAGGAGAGCGGCACGACACGCGTCGCCGATCCCTGGGGCGGCAGTCACTACGTCGAGCGGCTCACGTACGAACTCGCCGCCAAGGCGATGGCGCACATCGAAGAAGTGGAGCGGCTCGGCGGCATGGCCAAGGCGATCGCGGCCGGCATTCCGAAGATGCGCATCGAGGAGGCTGCCGCCCGGACGCAGGCGCGTATCGACTCCGGCCGCCAGACCATCGTCGGCGTCAACAAGTTCCGGCTCGAGAACGAGGCGCAGATCGACATCCTCAAGGTCGATAACGCGAGCGTGCGCGAGCAGCAGATCGCGAAACTGAAGCGGCTGCGCGGCGAACGGAGCGACGCCGAGGTCAATGCCGCCCTCGAAGCGCTGACCAACGGCGCCCGTGGTGGCGGCAATCTGCTGGACCTTGCGGTCAAGGCGGCGCGCGCCAAGGCCACCGTCGGCGAGATCTCGGATGCCATGGAAGCGGTCTACGGGCGGCACCGGGCCGAGATCCGCGCCGTGACAGGTGTCTATCGCGCAGAGGCGGGAGCCATGACCAAGGATATCGCGACCGTGCAGGGCATGGTCGAGCAGTTCGAAGCCAACGACGGGCGGCGGCCGCGTATCCTGATCGCCAAGATCGGGCAGGACGGACACGACCGCGGGCAGAAGGTGATCGCGACGGCGTTCGCCGACCTCGGCTTCGACGTCGACATCGGGCCGCTGTTCTCGACGCCGGACGAGGTCGCCCGGCAAGCGGTCGAGAACGACGTGCACGTGGTCGGCGTGTCGTCACTGGCCGCCGGACATCTGACGCTCGTGCCCGAGCTTCGCGCGGCGCTCGAAAAGGAAGGCCGTGGCGACATCATGATCGTCGTCGGGGGCGTGATACCGCCGGCCGACTACGACACGCTGTTCAAGGCCGGCGCCAAGGCCGTGTTCGGGCCGGGCACCAACATCGCGACGGCGGCCATCGATCTCATTGCGAAGCTCAACGCGCAGCTCGGATACAAGGGCGCCGAGGCGGCGGAATAGCCGCCAGACGGCAGGCGCGCGCGGCTCAGGCGGCAGGGCGCGGCAGGCCGTAGTGCTCGCGGAGCGTCGCGCCCTCGTAGGCGGTGCGGAAGCGGCCGCGCCGCTGGAGGATCGGTACCACCTCGGCGGTGAACACTTCCAGCATCCACGGCAGGATCGGCGGCATGACGTTGAAGCCGTCGGCGGCGCCGCTGTCGACCCAGTCCTCGATCGTGTCGGCGACCTGCTCGGGCGTGCCGGCCATGACGAAATGGCCGCGCGCGCCCGCGAGCTTGGCGAGGAGCTGTCGCATGGTCAGGCGGTCGCGGCAGACGGCGCCGACGATAAGCTCGGTGCGGCCGCGCGAACTCTGGTTGTCGGCCGGATCGGGGAAGTCGTCCGGCGACAGGGGGCGGTCGAGCGGGATCGCCGTGAAATCGTAGCCGTCGAAGCGGTCGGAAAGACGCGTCAGGCCGATGCGGAGGTCGGCCAGCTCGTTCAACTCCAGTTCGAGGCGCTTCGCCTCCGTCTCGGTGCCGGCGATCATGGCGCTGATGCCGGGGAGGACGAGCAGGTGCTCGGGCCGGCGTCCGGCCTCGACGACCCGGGCCTTGATGTCGCGATAGAACTCGACGGCCGTGCTCTTCTCGATGTGGGCCGTGAACACCGCTTCGGCGTGGCGCGCGGCGAACGCCTTGCCGGTATCCGACGATCCGGCCTGCACCAGAACCGGCCAGCCCTGTGGCGAGCGCGGCAGGTTCAACGGGCCCGCGACCTCGAAGTGCTTGCCCGCATGGCCGATGGGATGGACCCGGTCCTTGCGAACGAAGACGCCGGTCTTCCTGTCGTCGACGACGGCGTCGTCACCCCAGCTGTCCCAGAGCGCCTTCAGGACCTCGACGAATTCCTCGCCCATGTCGTAGCGCTCGGCGTGGGAGCGGCGGCCGGTCGAGCCGAAGTTGCGGCTGCCTGCGATGCTGAACGAGGTGACGATGTTCCAGGCAGCGCGGCCGCGGCTGACGTGGTCGAGCGAGCAGAGCTGGCGCGCCAGATTGTAGGGCTCGGTATGGCTCGTCGATGCCGTGCCGATGAGGCCGATCCGGTATGTCGCATAAGCGATGGCGGAGAGGGCCGTGATCGGCTCCAGCCAGAGGCGGGCGGAGCTGTCGACATCGGGCGGCATGTTGAGGACGTCGGCGAGGAAGATCGAGTCGAAGCACGCCGCCTCGGCTTTCCGGGCGCAGTCGACATAGTGCTCGATGTCGACCAGCGACCGGGTCGCCGACTTCGGATGGCGCCATGCGGCCTCGTGGTGCCCACGGCCATAGATGAACAGGTTCAGATGTAGCCGCCGCTTCATTGCCGTTCCCTCGTGAAGGCTTTCGGGAAAGGCTAGACCCGGCCGGCTGGATGGGCAATCGGCAAGGGAAAGTGCCCGGGCCTGGCCCCCTCTCGTCGCGGCTTCGGAGTGCTGCTAGGCTCGCGGCGCAATCGCAAACAGAATTCGGAGGACACTGCCCATGGCCGCATTCTACGAGCTTCGCCAATACAAGATCCGCCCCGGCAAGATGGCGGCTTGGCTCGAGCTGATGGAGAGAGAGATCATCCCGTTCCAGGTCGCCAAGGGCGCCGTGATCACGGGGAGCTTCCGCGGCGAGACCGACGACAGCGTCTACTTCTGGATCCGGCGCTTCGAGAGCGAGGAAGATCGCGTGCGGATCTACAAGGACATCTACGAGAGCGACCACTGGAAGAACACGATCAGCCCGCAGGTCGGCGAGCTGATCGATCGGTCCGCGATCAACGTGCAACGGGTCGTGCCGACACGGATGTCGGCCGCGCAATAGTCGTCGGCAGTCTCATCACGACGACGTCACGGGCTCCGGGCCGATGGCCTCGAGTCCGGGACGGTCGTCGCCGAGGCGATCACCAGCTCTGGGGCTTCCTGCCCGAGTGCACGATGACGTTGGCGCCGCCCGTCGGGCAGCCCGCGAGGCACACCGTGCAGATGTTGCCCGGACCGCAGCCCGGAACTTCGATGTCCACGAACGGCTTGGCGGGGGCCTTCTTGCCGAGCGTCACCGCGTTTGCGCGCGCGACTGTCGTCGGAGCGGCGCGGACCGGAGCCGGTTCGACTTCGGGTGCCGGGGTCGTCTCGGCGGTAGCGGCCGCGGCTGCCGGCGCATCGCCAGAAGCGGTTGCCGTCTCGCTCGACTCGGACTGATCCGTGGCGGTCTCGGTCTTTTCGCCTTCGCTCTCCGATGCGGCGGCGTTGTCCTCGGACTGCTGCTCGGAGGCTTCGGCGCGATTGCTGCGCGTGGCGGCGTAGGCGCCGGCAGCAACCCCACGGGCGATGCGCTTGCCGGCTTCGGCATCGTTCGGGGCCAACGGCAATACCGTCACAAAAACGAGTAGCCCGGCACACAGGCGGGCAAGGCCCAGAACAGGCGACAGACGCGACATCGATGGCTCCCAACGCGACACTGGTTTCGCGGGGACATTAAGGGGGTGTCGTTAAGATCTCGCTAACGCATCGCTGGCGCCCGTCCGACGACCAGCACCGCATAAAGCGTTGCGGTCACCTCGCGGGCCCTGCGACACTCTCCGTCCCGCGGGGGGATCTATCCTCGTCGCGCAAACAACACACGGAGGACCGCCATGACCGCATTGAAAGACGGCACCTACTACAAGGTCGAGGTCGACGGACGGCTCATGATCCTGACGCTGAACCGACCGGACGTCATGAACGCGCTGCATCATCCGGCGCACGAGGAACTTTCCGCGCTGTGGGACCAGTTCCAGGACAGCCCGGACCTGTGGGTCGCGATCGTCACGGGCGCGGGTGATCGGGCATTCTCGGCCGGCAACGACCTCAAGTATCACGCCGAGTACCGCGCCAAGCACGGCACGCGGCCACCGGCGACGGCGAAGGGCTTTGCCGGATTGTGCAACCGCTTCGACCTCGACAAGCCGATCATCGCGGCGGTCAACGGCATCGCGATGGGCGGCGGCTTCGAGATCGCGCTCGCGTCCGACATCATCATCGCGTCGGAGAAGGCCAAGTTCGCGTTGCCGGAGCCGCGGGTCGGTCTCGCGGCCGGCGCGGGCGGCATGCAACGGCTGTCGCGGCAGATCCCGCTCAAGAAGGCGATGGGCATGATGCTCACGGCGCGGCACGTGCCGGCGCAGGAGGGTTTCGACCTGGGCTTCGTTACGGCCGTGGTGCCGCACGAGCAGCTCATGGCGGAAGCGCGCCGCTGGGCCGGGCTGATCCTCGAATGCTCGCCGATGTCGATCCGGGCGACGAAGCAGGTGGTGATGCGCTCGCTCGACGTGCCGTCGACCGAGATCTCGATGCGCAACATGACCTATCCGGCATTCGTCGCCATGACGACGAGCGAGGACACGGTCGAGGGGCCGAAAGCCTTCGCGGAGAAGCGGAAGCCGAACTGGAAGGGTCGCTGAGCGGCGAAAGTGACGGGCAAGACGGGCCTCGACCGGCCCGTCGCGCCCGGGCCGTCATCCGGCCGAGCGCTTGGCCGCCATGTCGGCGGCGTCCCGGGCGGCGAACTCGGACGCCAGCCGCTCGTCGTAGTGGTCGATGATCTGCACGATGCGCGCGTAGCGGTCGGCGGCCTTGTCGGACAACCCCCGAAGCGCCTCGGCCTGAGACCGGGCGCGGGCCAGAAGCTGCTCATCGGCGGGGCTCAGTGTGCCGTCGCCGGCCTGCCGCTCCAGCGGATAGATCAGCACGTTCTCGAGGATCTGCTGGTAGGGCCCGCCGGGCGTCAGCATGAGGACGGGCATGAGCTCGTCGATCTCGGTGGCGACGGTCTCGAGCACCTGCCGGTACATGGGCTCGCCGCCGCGATTGGCGAGGAGATAGTCGTAGGCCTCACGCAGGCTCTGGCGGTTCTCATCGATGGTCTCGCCGACCAGCTTCGCGAGACGGGGGGCGCGCATCGCGAGGCGACGCAGCGCCTGCTCGGGCTCGGACCCGGCGCCGACAGATCGTGCGATCTCGATTTCCCGCTCCCGCCACGCATGGAGGCCGGCGACGTGGATGATCTCGGCCCGGATCTCGTCGCCGAGGCTCGGGTCGTGCGCCTCGCTGTAGGCCGCTTGGGCCACCGGCTCGCGCTGGCGGGGATCGGGGCGGGCAGCAGGATCGGATGCGACCGGCGGCACGGGCGGCGGCGTGATCTGTGGCGCGGCAGGAGCCGGAACCACCGGCACGCTCGGGCCAGCGGGAGCGCGGCCAGCCTCGGGCAGCGCCACGATCGACGGCGCGCCTTCAATGGGCGGCAGCTCCGGACGCCCGCGGCTCCGGTCGAAGCGCGGGATGGCTCCGGCGCGCATCATGAGCAATGTCTTGTAGAAGTCGGTCGAGACGAAGTACCGGCCGTCCTCGTTGTTGCGGCGGACGGCGCCCGGGATCGTCGCGCCCGCGCCTAGTGTGTTCATGACGAGGCGGCGGCGCGCTTCGTCGGCGATCCGGAACGGGTTCGTTTCGGCGGCGAAGCCCGCCGCGTCGGAGATCGGATGCAGCTCCGACAGCACGATCTCGGCGTTGGCCGGCGGATCGGGCAACAGCGCGACGCCGACGACGTTGACGAGTTCGCGGCGCTCCATGTCCCCGGTGCGAATGCGCCACGTCTTGCCTTTGGCCATGGCGAGATAACGGGTCAGCCCGGCGTGCACGAGAAAGGTCGTGCGGTCGCGGCCGACGGGGCGGACCGCGCCGATGTTGGCGCCGGCCACGAGAACCTGGCGCATCTCGTCGGCGAGCGGGTCGTGCGGATCGAGCACGATCTCGGATGTGAAGCCATCGATGCTCGTCACGGGATGCATGGAGCCGAGCAAGGCCGAGAGCGTCGCCTTCGGATGCGCGGTCTCCTTCAAGGTCGCGTCGATCGTCGCCTCGAGCTGGTCGGCGGTCATCTCGCCGCGATCCTCGATCTCGGTCAGCGGCGAGCGCACGGCGTTGGCGCCGAACAGACCCGACATGAAGACGAGGCTGTCGATCGCGATAGCGATCGCGAGCGCGAGGTAGGCCAGCCGGTTGCCGTCGGTGAAGGCGTTCCAGGTGACGACGAAGCGGTGGGCCTTGTCGTCGCGATTGAGGTCGATGGCGGAGAGCACGGCCGCCATCTCGGCGGATTCCTTGCTCGGCAGGCCCGACTCCTGCAGGCACTTCCGCCCGAACTGCAGCAAGACGTCGATGCCGGCCGCCTGAGGCAGCTTGTCGCCGCCCGCACACATCTGGGCGTAGCTGACGAGGCCCGCGTTCAGGGCGAACACGCGGGACGCGGCGTCGGACGCCTGCTTCGGATCGCAATCGATGCCGCGGACCCGGTCCTTGGTGGCCGGCGTCGCCTCCATGGCCGCGAGAAGCTGGGTGCACTGGCCGCTCAGCGCGCTCAGATGCTCGACCGTCGGTTGCTGGCGGAATTCGCCGACGGCACGCTCGAACGCCGAGCGGACGCGGGCGGGATCGACGCGCGGCATGGCGGTATCGCCCGACCGGTTGGCCTCGGCGACCTGAATCCTCTGTTCCGCAGTCGCGGCCTCGCCCCGCAGTTTGGCAAGATCGGCATCGAGCCCCGCGATCTCGCGCTCGAGCTGGGCGATGCGCGTGTCGGTGTCGGTCATCCGCTTCTGAGCGTCGCGAACGCGCTCCTCCTGGATGCGGACCGCATCGCGCATCTGGGCCATCTCCGCCATCCGCTGGCGATAGATCGGCCCCTTGCCGGCCTTGAGCGTCCCTTCCGCGCCGCGCTCCTCGGCCATCGCCTCGACCCGCTTGGCGTCGATGGCGCGATTGCGCGTCTCGAGTTCCGTGCGTTTCTCGGCCAGCTCGTTCGAGAGGGTCGGCCGCTCGCCTTTCAGGCGGGCGAGTTCGTCGGCAAGAATGTTCTTGCGCGATGCGATCGTCGCCTCGTTGCTGCGGGCATCCGCGATGCGCTGCTGCTGGGCGGCGACGGCGCTCTTGTGGGACTCCATCCGGTCGACGAAGAACTTCTCGATGTCATTGTCGGCGTTCTGGCTCGCGACGGAGAGCTTGCGCAGGTTCTCCTCGTAGGCCAACCAGCCCGGCGAGGCGAACAGCGCCCGGGCTTCCTCGGCCTGGCTTCGCGCGGCCTTCACGCCGATGTCGGCCACGGTGCCGGCGACTTGACGCTGGGCCCGGATATCGGCAGCGCGGCGGCGTTCGTCGGCCGGAAAGATCGAGGAAAACAGGCTGTCGAACGAAAAGAAGACGCTCGTCGCCATGCAGGACAGGAACATCACCCAGAGCACGACATTGCGGGCGATGACCTGCGCCGACTGGATGTAAGGGTCGAGAATGGCGCTCCTCTGGTTCAGGAAGAGGGCCGCGAACGCGAGCAGGCCTAGTCCCAGCCAGAGTGCGGAATCCGCAAACCCCGAAAATGCCGAACTGACCGTCGTACCGGGCGCGAAGACATCCAGAAGGCCAAATGCGTGCGCGAGGCCGATGAAGCACAGGATGCCGGCGGGCACAGCGATGTAGCGCTCGATCTGGTAGCCGCCGCCGCCACGGCCCATTCCCGAGGCAAAGCTCTCGCCGATCAACCACGCGATGATCAACATCACGCCCTGGATGCCGAACGTCACCAGGAACGAGAGCACGGGCTCGCCCGTGAAGTTGCGCATGCCGTCCCATGTCGTCCAGCCTGAGGCGACCGAGAGGACGAACGCCGTCGTCGCCAGCAAGGTGAGCTGCCAGTTGGTCGTGAAGGCCGCGACCAACACGGAGCCGACGCGCGAGAGGAACGAACTGCCTTGCTCGACGCCGGCGGTCTTCGGCCTGCGGGCGAGCATCAATAGCGCAATGGCGAGCAGCACGATGAGGACGACGGTCGGGGCGTAGGCGGCCACGCTTCGCCCGATCGCGATCACGTCAAGGCCAGCAGCCTGTTCCACCATGTCCCTGTTCCCCGCGCGACGCCGGCCGACTCGTAACCGGCTACCGGACGCCTATGCGGCATGAATCCGGCATCTCCACGGCAGAGGGCGTCGCCCACGGACTTATTCCACTGCCAAGCACAACCTCGCATGAACAGATCATCCGCGCTCAGCGGAAAACCAGCCGGCGACGGAGACGCGACCGCCGCCGACCCAGAACCATGGTGGGGCCGGATCAGGCCATGCGCTCGATGGCGACGGCGGTCGCCTCGCCGCCGCCGATGCAGAGCGACGCCACGCCCTTGGTCTCGCCGCGCTTCTCCATGGCGTTGATCAGCGTCACGATGATGCGCGCGCCCGAGGCGCCGACGGGATGGCCCAGCGCACAGGCACCGCCGTGCACGTTGACCTTGTCGTGCGGCAGATCCAGGTCGCGCATGGCCGCCATCGCAACGACGGCGAAGGCTTCGTTGATCTCGTAGAGGCCGACGTCTTTTGCCGACCAGCCCGAGGCTGCAAGCACCTTCCTGATGGCCCCGATTGGCGCGGTCGTGAACCACGCCGGCTCCTGGGCCTGGCTCGACGTGGCCACGATCCTGGCCAACGGCTTCAGGCCGCGGCGACGCGCCTCGCTCTCGCGCATCAGGACCAGCGCCGCAGCGCCGTCGGAGATCGACGAGGAATTGGCCGGGGTCACCGTGCCGCCCTCGCGGAAGGCCGGTTTCAGGGTCGGGATCTTCGCGGGATCAGCCGAGAACGGCTGCTCGTCGCGGCTGACGACGGTATCGCCCTTCCGCCCCTTCACCGTCACCGGGGCCAACTCGTTGGCGAACGAGCCGTCCTCGTTGGCCTGCTTGGCGCGACGCAGGCTCTCGACGGCGTAGGCGTCCTGCTGCTCGCGGGTGAACTGATAGGACTGCGCGGTGTCCTCCGCGTAGGTGCCCATCAGGCGGCCCTTGTCGTAGGCGTCCTCGAGGCCGTCGAGGAACATGTGGTCGTAGATCTGCGTGTGGCCGAGCCGCTGGCCAGACCGCAGCTTCGGCAGGATGTGCGGTGTGTTCGTCATGCTCTCGAGGCCGCCGGCGACGATGACGTCCGTCGGGCGCACATGCAGGGCCTCGAAGGCCATCATCACCGTCTTCATGCCCGAGCCGCACATCTTGTTGACGGTCGTGCACGGGACGCTGTCGGGAAGGCCCCCGTAGCGGGCCGCCTGACGCGCGGGGGCCTGGCCCTGGCCGGCTGGGAGCACGCAGCCCATCAGGACCTCGCTCACCTCGTCCGGGTTCACGCCGGCCCGCGCCACCGCGGCGCGGATGGCGACGGCACCGAGTTCCGGCGCGGTCGCGCTTGCGAGTGCACCCTGGAAGCTTCCCATGGGGGTGCGGGCGCCGGAGACGATAACGACGGGGTCGGACTGAGTGGTCATGGAGGGCTCCACAGGGCAGAGATCGCGACGTGTTCGACGGCCTGGACGTTTCCAGGCCGGCCGTTGCGCCGAGTCAGCACGGCAAGGATGGCGCGGTCAACGGAGTCAATATTCGGCGCAGTGATTCAGGCAGGGCTCAGCCGCGACGAGGGGGACAGCTCCGCGGACGGATCTCCACGCGCTTGTCGATCGCGGTTTGCGCATCGTCGACCGGGAGGCCGACCAGGACCTCGCTCGACCCCTTGCCGGAGGCCGACAAGCTTCCGTCAAGACCCGGCGACGCGCGCCGGAGCAGCCCGACAATCTGATCCGCACGCGCCCTGGACAGCCGGACGTTCGCGGGCTCGCTCCCCGTTCGGCTGGCATGACCGACGATATCCAGACACAAGCCCGTCTCGGCGGCCCGTCGCCCCAGGGCCGCAATCCAATCCGGGTAGCGGGTGGACAGGGCCGTATCGGCCACGAACGCCGTCGACCCCGTCTCGAACAGGAAAAGAATGCCGAGCCGATCCCGCTGCAGGCCGATGTCGATCAGGCGCGTGATCGCCTGCAGGGCTTCGCCCGCACGTCCACTATCCGCCATGGCCAGATAGAGACCATTGTATGTCGCCACACTGTCCTTGCCGCCGGGAAGGTCGGCGGCGGCGGCGAACCGAGCCTGGGCCTCGTCAAACCGGCCGGCCTCGAGCGCCGCCTGCCCCTCCTGGTTGGCCACGCGAAGTCTCAGGTTCGAGATGTAGGCCGGATCGACCGGATCGCCCGGCCTGGAGCGCTGGCAGGCGCGGATGTAGGCCACGGTCACCTGATCCAGCGACCAGACCGGGGAGCGCGCGAACAACGGGGCCGGCGTGCTGTCGACGCCGGCGGGCAGGGCGCGATTGACGGATCGCGCGGCCACCACTTTCTTCGCGAGGTCGATCGCGACGAAGCACAGCCAGTAGGCGTCACGCGGACCAGCTGCATCGCCGGCGTTATTGATCGGGTTGAACGTCCCGATGACCAGGAACTTCGCCCGGTCGAGGTTCTCGACCGTCAGTGGCAGGACCTTGATCCGCGGAAAGGCGGCTGCCGCTATCTCGACGAGCTGCCGGTTCATGTCACGTGTGGCGGCCGTCTCGAAGCCAGTCATGCCGTCGATCAATGGATCGATGATGACCGTGATCTCGTTCGACGGGTCGAGCTTCGCAAGCTCGGAGAAGAGTTCCTCCGCCGATCTGCGAACGGCCGACTCGACGGGAACGGGAACCGGGGGCGTCACGGACGCAGGCGGGAAACCGGTCACGGCGCGCGACGAGTCCGGCGGCAACACCTGAGCCTCGGCCCAGGACCAAGGCATCGAAAACACCAGAAAAAGAAGGACGACAGCTCGCCGCATTCGAGATCCTTTCCAGACTTCCAATCACGACGTTCACCGGTCGTCCGCCGAGCGTGCCTTCGGCTCGCGACGACAGGGTTCTATAGACTTCGCCAGCGGTCGCAATGCGGAGAAGCGGGCTGCGGACCGTGCAGCGTTCGCCGCAGTGGGCCCTGCACGACCGGATGGCAAGATGCGACACGTCACATGGAGTTCGAACCACCGCTCGCGTAGCCTCAAACCGATGCTTAACGAACCTGACAAGATCAATTCATTGCGATCCCGCCATACCGGCGCGGGACATCGCGTGGCCCTGTTCGACAAAGTGCTGGTTGCCTGCACCGAAGACTGGTTCACGCTCTCGCACTTCAAGCCGCTGCTGCGGCGCCTCGTCGAGATCGCGCGGGAGGTGGTGGTCGTGACGCGATCGTCCGGCCGCATGGCCGAGATCGAGGCTCTCGGCGCCCGCACCATAGATCTTGCGTACAATCGCTCGTCGATGAACCCGGTGCGCGAAGCCGGCACCGTGCGCCGCCTCGTCGGCATCCTCGAGGCCGAAGCGCCCGACGCGGTCCATCTCATTTCCATGAAACCGATCGTACTCGGCGGGATCGCGACCTTGTGGCGGCGCCCCCGGCATACGATCATTCACATGACCGGGCTCGGTTTTCTCGCTATCTCCGACACGGCGAAGGCGCGGGCGGCGCGGGCGGCGGCCCTCGGCGTCATGAGCCGCGTGATGGGACGGCCGGGGAGCTGGCTCCTCGTCGAGAACCCGGAAGACCTCGCTTTTCTCGAGGCTGGCGGCGTCCGGCCCGGCAAACGGGTGACCATGCTCGGCGGCGCAGGGATCGACCCCGATGCGTTCCCGCCCCAGGTCGCGGGTCAGCGCACCATACCCGTTGCTGCGTATGTGGCGCGCATGATCCGGCCGAAAGGCGTCGACGTGCTCATGGCGGCCGCCGATATCCTCGAGCGGCGCGGGGTGGCGCTCGGTGTCGATCTCTATGGCGACACCGACGACGGCAACCCGGAGGCGATCCCGTCGGCCACCGTCGCCGCGTGGGCGAACGGCGAGACGCGGCGCTACCGGGGCTTCACGCGCGACGTCGCCGCGGTGTGGCGGGACGCGGACATCTTCGTGCTTCCCGCCCGGAGCCGCGAGGGGATGCCGCGGGCGCTGCTCGAAGCGGCGGCATCGGCACGGGCGGCCGTGGTCACGGATGTTCCAGGCTGCCGGCATTTCGTCCGGGACAGCCAGGAAGGGCTGGTCGTGCCCCCCGACGACGCGATCGCGCTCGCGGATGCGCTGGAGCGGCTGGCCCTCGACCCGGAACTCAGGGCCAGGCTCGGCGCGGCGGCGCGCGCCAAGCTGCTGGCCGGCTATACCGAGGCGCATGTGCAGGACGGGATCGAGAGCGCTTACCGAAGCCTCGCCGCCGGTTCAGGCAGATCCTGACGACCTTCGACCCGCCCGGGGCGTCGTTTACGCCCAGTTAAAGGATCGTTCAGACATCGAAACTAACTTTCATCTCATCGACGCGCGTGGAGGCGGTCATGAGTGTGCTCAAGAATACCGGTGACCCGGAGGCGCGGGTCGCCGACCCGACGCGCAGGAAAGCGCTGGCACGTCTCGGCGGCTACGCCATGTGTGTCGCGCCGGCTATGCTCGTGCTGACGAGCGGCCATGCCGGCGCGCAGGGGCGCGGTAACGGCGGAGGCGACGGTGGCGGAAACGGCAATCCGCAAGCACCGTGCGACAACCCTGCCTGGGATCTGGGACTGAAACGTGCCGGCCATTCCGGCTGCTGAGGCGACCAGTGCGATGGCGCCGCTGCGCCCGTTTGCCGGGCATGGCGACTTCGAAGCCGTGCCGCTCGGCGATGGCTACTGCCTGCTGGATCGCCACACGCATGCCGTCGCGCTGCTCAACGCCAGCGGGCTTGCCATCGCAGAAGCCTGGCTCGAAGGCGAGGCTGCCGACGCCATTGCTGGCGTCCTCGATCCGCCACCGTCGCTGACCGCCACCGCCACGTTCGCCGCTGTCGCTGACCTAGGCGCGAAACTCCATGACGCGGGCTTTCGCGTCGCAGGGCCAGCCGGTCGCACCGCCGGACGGCCGCCCGAGTCCGCTTCCGAGCCGTCGTCAGGCTGGCGCCGGCGGTATGCCCTGGCGCCGGATCGCGCCGTCGTTCTGACCTGCCCGGACGAGCCCCTCGCGCGACTGCTCGAAGCCGTGTTGCGGCCCATCGAGGCTCCCGGTGACGAGCCCGACGCCGCCGAAGTGTCGCTGACCATCGGAAGCGGCGGGTTCACGATCCGCCGTGATGGCCGACCTCTCGCATGGGACGCCGATCTCTCCGACGCGCGGCGGATCGCTATCCAGGCCGTCATCCTCGCGCTTCTCGGCGACGAGCGGGCTGGCGTGCTGATCCACGGATCGGCGGTCGCGATCGATGGCCGCGGCGTCGTGCTCGCGGGGGCGACGGGCTCGGGCAAGACGACGCTCGCGATGCTGCTGGCCGCGGACGGCGCCGAGTTCCTCACCGACGACATGACGCCGCTCGGCCGCGACGGACGGACACTGGCTGCGGTGCCGATCGCGGCCAGCGTCAAGGACGGCAGCTGGGCGGTGCTCGACGCCGAGTTCGATGAGCTGCAAGGTTCTCGAGCTGTGCATCGCGTCGGCACGCGAAGCGTCCGTTATCTCGACGCGACGCGCTACCGGGCTGCGGCGCCGAGCCAGACGGCCGCTGCGATCGTGTTCCCCCAGTATCGTCCCGACGGAGCGCCGACGACCGTGCGCCGCCTGTCACCGGCCGAGGCCTTGCAACGACTGCTTGCAACAGGAACCGAGATCGTCGCGCGGCCACGGTCCGTGGCGCCGCTGGTCCGTCTGGTCGAGACGGCGCCGGCGCATGAACTCAGCTATTCGAACGGTGCGGATGCGGTCCAGCACGTGCGCGCACTGGCGGGGGCATCATGAGACGGGGCGCGACGGTCGCCGATGCTGCATTCGCGCTCCTGCGGGTCGCCCGAGGCGAGGCGTCCGGCTTATCGATCGACACCACCGTATTCGATCGGCTCGACTGGCATCGACTGGTTTCCTTCACGACCTCGCATTGCATCCTGCAGGCGCTTGCGCGCCCACTCGCGACGGTCCGGGCTGCCGGCGTGCCGGTGCCCGAAGACCTTCTCGCTTTTGCAGAGGACTTCGAGGCTGCCAATATCGCGCGAAACACGTTTCTGCTGACGGAGACGGCTGCGATCATCGATACGCTCAACAAGGGCGGGCTGATCCCCGTCGTGCTGAAGGGCGTCGCCTTCCTCGTCGACGATCCCGCAGCGCGGGCCTGGCGGTTCATGCGCGACGTCGATCTGCTCGTCCCGGCATCCGACCTCGGTGCCGCCGTCGAGCGCCTCGAACGGCTCGGCTTCGCGCGGGCGACGGTCGACTACGATCCCGAACACGAGGCGCACTTCCCGCCGCTCGTCAGTCCCTGCCGCACCTATTCGGTCGAGTTGCACACGCGACTCTTCGGCCGTGGCGCGCACGGCATCGATGTCGAGCGGCTGGCTGCGCGCGCCCGGCCAATGTCTCTCGGCGCGGCGACGATCGCGATGCCGCATCTCGACGACCGGATCGCGCACCTGCTGGCGCATGCCCAGTTGCACAACCGGGGCCATGTCGCGCGCCGTCTGGTGTTGAAGGACGTGCTCGACCTCGCGATGCTGCCCGAGGGGGCTGTGCGCGCTTTCGCGACCCACCGCGACGACTATTTCACGACTGTCGTCGAGCGTGGCGCGACCTCGGCGCTGATCGACGCCAGCCATCGCTGTCTCGGCCAGCCTGCGTGCCATGCGGCGAGCGCTCCGCCCGCGTGGGCGCGGGCCGCCATCGAACGGCTCCGGTGGCCGCGCTGGCGGCACCTCGCCGCCCTTCCCGGCGACGTCCTGAGGCTCGAGGCGCTACGCTGGCGCGACGAGGCGGGTCACCGGGACCATCGGCTCCGGCAACTCCGCTCGAGCGCGCGGCTCGGCGACGCCGCCCGCACGGCCTTATTCAAGCATCGCCAGCGTCTGTGGTCCTGACGGACCACCTCTCCAGCGTCGGGTGTCAGGTATCGTCGCGGCCGTTCGCCGGTCGGCGTCGCGTCTTCTCGTGGCGCGCCTCGCGATCGATGCGGCTCGAGAACTCGTCCACCTGTCGTTGTGCGCTTGCGAACGCGTCTCGCAGCGCGAGCATCACATCCGTGTGAGCATGCGCCGCCTCGGGCTGATGGTGCACGATGATCGGCTTGTGTCCCGGGATGCCGATGTCGATGCGCACGTGGAAAAACTTCGGCAGCGGTGTGCGTCGCTGAGGGGCTTCGATGACGACGCGGGCGTGGGTTATGCGCTCGAAGTGGCTTTCGATCCGCTTGTACTTCTCCTGGACACGCGCCTCAACTGCTTCGCTGCGCTCGACGCCATGGAACGAGATCTCCAGCGGTGACGGCATGGGCCATGTCCTTTCCAGTTGCGTTTACCCTGCCTCATGAAACTTCGGCGTGTCGCGCCCTGAGGTCAAGGTGCGAGATCAATGCACGCTGGCACCCCATGCTCGCACATGCGAACATGACGGCTCACCGGCACCGGGCAGACCATTGACCCGGCACGAGATGCGGAGCAACGAAATGGGATCGACGCGGCGTCGCGCCATCGTCATCGGAGCGGGCATCGTCGGCGTCTGCAGCGCCATCGAACTCAACCGCCGCGGCTGGAGCGTGACGCTGGTCGACCGGCTTGACCCGGGTGAGGGCTGTTCCTACGGCAACGCCGGCATCCTCGCCGCGCAGGCCGTGGTGCCCGTCGCCATGCCCGGTATCGAACGTGAAGCGCCGAGCATGCTGCTCGATCCCGAAAGCCCGCTCGTGATCCGATGGGCATCCTTGCCGTGGACGGCGCGCTGGCTCTGGAATTTCCGCAAGGCTGCCAACGCCGAGCGACTGCCTGCGGCGGCCGACGGCATGAAGGCGCTGTTCGGCACCACCGTCGAGTTGCACGAGGCACTGGCGCGAGACGCGGGTGTGCCCGATCTCGTCAGGCCGACGCGGTACCTCTACGTGGCGCGCGATCCGGCCAAGCTCGACGTCGAGAACGGGCTCTCCTGGCGACTGCGACGGGAGCGCGGGGCGGAAATCGAAGTGCTCGACGGCGAGGACCTCTACGCCGCGGAGCCGGAGCTCACGCGCGAGTACAAGCGCGGGGTCCGCCTCGGGCCGATCGGCTACACGACCAACCCGTTCCGGCTGACGCAAAGCTACGCGCGGCTCTTCCAGCGCGAGGGGGGCCGCGTCGTCAAGGCGGAGGTGCGGGCCTTGCGGCCGGCCGGTGCGGTCACCGGCCTCGAGACGTCCGCCGGGCAGATGGCGGCCGAGAGCATCGTGGTCGCCGCCGGCTCGTGGTCGATGACCCTGCTCAGGCCGCTCGGGCTGACCCTGCCGCTCATCGCCGAGCGGGGCTATCACGTGACCTTCGCCGACCCCGGCATCACGCTGAACCACGTGATCAGCGAGGCCGAGCGACATTTCGCAGTCACGTCCATGGAGATGGGTCTCCGTGTGGCCGGGACGGAAGAACTCGGCCTCGCCGACGACAAGCCGGCGTGGCGGCGTGCGGACGTCCTGGAGCGGCAGGCACGCGCCATGTTCCCGCGGGCGCGGCTCGCCGACGGGAAGCGGTGGATGGGCCCACGGCCCGGTACGCCGGACAGCCTTCCTGCCATCGGCGCCATACCCGGGCATCCGAACATCTTCATTGCCGCCGGGCACGGCCATCTCGGGCTCACCGGCGGGCCCAATACCGGGCGCATCGTCGCCAGTCTGGCGTCGGGGGAGCGCCTCAACATGGATCTCAGCCCCTTTGCACCTGACCGTTACGGATCCCGCTCCGCTCAGACGGTCGAAGTGGCGCTGATGCCGGGGCGCGCCGGGTGACGCGCTCGAGGAAGACCGAGGCACCGATTCTCCTGGCACTCGAACCTTGACAGTGCCAGCGAGTGTGCATACCTGCTGCGCGGGAACCACATGCCGGCCCGAGCACCCGACGCCGACACCGCGTCGGCTGCAGCGTGCACTGAAGCCGCGGACGGCAACCGGTTGATCCGTCACCCGGAGTGGCTCGATTGGGAGGGTTTCAATGACTGTGCTGGTCGAGGCTGATCGCCTGCGGAAAACGTTCGGGCAGATCGTGGCGGTCGACGACATTTCACTCAAGGTCGAGAAGGGCGAGGTGCTCGGGTTTCTCGGGCCCAACGGCGCCGGAAAATCGACGACGATGAAAATGCTCACCGGGTTCCTGGAGCCAGACAGCGGCATGGCCCGCATCTGCGGGCACAACGTCAGCGAGAGCCCGAAAGCCGCCAAGACGCAGATCGGCTACCTGCCTGAAGGCGCCCCCGCGTACGGCGAAATGACGGCCGGGGCGTTCCTTCGTTTCATCGCCGAGATCCGCGGCTTTGACGGACACCAGAAGACGACCCGTGTCGCCTCGGCCGTCGAGCGGACCGGGCTCGAGAAAGTCGTCGATCAGCCGATCGATACGCTGTCCAAGGGCTTCAAGCGGCGCGTCGGGCTGGCCCAGGCCATTCTTCACGACCCTCCCGTCCTGATCATGGACGAGCCGACCGACGGCCTCGATCCGAACCAGAAGCATCATGTTCGGTCGCTGATCGCCGAGATGGCGCGCGACAAGGCCATCATCGTGTCGACCCACATCCTCGAGGAAGTCGAGGCCGTCTGCACGCGGGCCGTCGTCATCGACCGGGGTCGCATCGTGGCCGACGGCACTGCCGAGGACCTGCAGCGCCGGATGCCCTATCACAACGCCGTCGCGCTCAAGGTCGGGGCGGCGACCGCCGATGCCGTCACCTCGGCCCTCGGGTCAATCGCGGGTGTCGCCAGCGTCGAGCGCATGAAGGAGGACGGCGGACTGATCCAGCTCCGTGCGCTGCCGAAGGCCGGAGCGCTGATCGCGCCGGACGTCGCGGCGCTGCTCGCCGAACGGGGGCTTTCCGTGTCGGAGCTCTATGTCGAGCGCGGACGGCTCGACGACGTGTTCAGAAAGATCACCAGCGAGGAGGCCGCGCGCCGCCATGCGTAACGTCTTCATCATCGCCAAGCGCGAGCTGGCCGCCTATTTCGGAACTGGTCTCGCCTACGTGTTCGCTGTGATCTTCGTCGCACTGACCGGGGCGTTCGCGTTCTTCATCGGCAACTTCTTCGGGCGGGAGCAGGCCGATCTCCTGTCGTTCTTCCAATATCATACCTGGCTCTATCTGCTGCTGGTGCCCGCCGTCGCCATGCGGTTGTGGGCGGAAGAGCGAAAGGCCGGGACGATCGAGCTCCTGATGACGCTGCCGGTCACCACAGGCGAGGCGATCATCGGCAAGTTTCTCGCTGCCTGGGCCTTCATCGGTTTCGCCCTCGTCCTCACGTTCCCGATGTGGATCACGGTCAACTACCTCGGCGAGCCCGACAACGGCGTGATCCTGACCAGCTACATCGGCAGCTTCCTGATGGCCGGCGCGTTTCTCGCCATCGGCTCGTGCATCTCGGCGCTGACGAAGAACCAGGTGATCGCATTCATCGTCGCATCGACCATCTGCTTCCTCCTCGTGATGAGCGGGACCGATCTGGTGCTCAACTTCTTCCGGTCGTGGGCGCCGCAGATCATCGTCGACGCCGTCGCAAGCCTCAGCTTCCTCACGCACTTCAACGAGATCATGCGCGGCGTGATCTCGCTCGCGAGCGTGTTCTTCTACATTTCGCTGATCGCCTTCTTCCTGTTCGCGAACGCGATCGTCGTCGATCAGCGCAAAGCCGCCTGAGAGGATCCACCCGATCATGACGGATACGTCCAAGTCCCCCACCGTGCTCAATCGCATCGGCAAAACGGCAACCGCCCAGTCGCAGCGCGCAGCCGGTTGGCTGCTGCTCGCGCCCGGCGAGTTGATGCAGTGGGCCTCCGGTCTCTCCCGCGGCAAGCTCGCGTGGGGGAGCCTGGCGCTCGCCGGCGTGATGGCGCTGGCGCTCAATCTCGCGGCGTCGCTGACGGTCAAGAACGTCAAGGCCGACTTTACCGAAGACCAGCTCTATTCCATCTCGAACGGCACCAGGAAGGTGCTTGCGGGGCTCCAGGAGCCGGTCAACGTCCGCGTCTACTATTCGCGCCGCCTCGGCGAGGTGGGGCCTGTTTACGCGCGACTTTTCGAACGCACCAAGGGGCTCCTCGACCAGTACCGCTACCTCTCCGGCGGGAAGCTGCAGGTGACGTACATCGATCCCGAGCCGTTCTCGGATGCCGAGGACCGGGCCGCCGCCTCCGGCCTCAAGGGGCAGAGGCTGAACCAGGAGGGCGAGATCGGGTACTTCGGTCTGGTCGCCTCGAACCTCACCGACAATGACGCCGTCGTGCCGCTGTTCTCGCCGGATCGCGAGAAGTTCCTCGAGTACGATCTCACAAAGCTGATCATCGGACTTGCGAACCCGAAGAAGAAGGTCGTGGGCCTGCTCTCCGGGGTGCCGCTCGATGGCGGCATGAACCCCATGAACCCACGCGCTCAACCGATGCCGCCGTGGATGATCATGCAGCAGATCCGGGATTTCTTCGAAGTCCGGACGCTGGAAGCCAACGTCAAGGAGATCCCGAAGGACATCGACGTGCTCATGCTGGTGCAGCCGTCCGTGCTGACCAGTGACGCCGCGTACGCCATCGACCAGTACGCGCTCAGCGGCGGCCGTGTCCTCGCCTTCGTCGATCCGGTCAACGAAACCAATCAAATGGGGCCGCCCGGCCTCGGCGGCCTGCCGGTCAGCGCCGACTTCATGAAGATCCTCACACAGTGGGGCATCACCTACGATACCAAGAAGGTCGTCGGCGATCCGGCCCTCGCCAGGCGCGTCCAGTTCGGAGGCGGCCCGGGCGGACCGCCACCTGTCGTGACGGACTATCTCGGCTGGTTGCAAATCGAGAAAGACCAGATCAACGACAAGGATCCCCTGGCGGCCAACATCCGCGGCCTCAACCTCGCGACAGCGGGCAGCCTGACGAAAGTCGATGGTGCCACGACCATCGTCCAACCTCTCATTCAGACGACGGCGCGCGCCGGACTGATCGACAGCGATCAAGTGCAGGGGCGCCCCGATGCGCTGGCCATCCTGAAGGCCTTCAAATCGGGCGGCAAGCCACTGCTGCTCGCCGGCCGCATCGGCGGGGAGGCGAAATCCGCGTTCCCGGACGGCCCGCCGAAAGCGGAGCCGGCAACGGACGAGAGCAAGCCGGCCGAAGCTGACAAATCCGGCGAAGCGACCAAGGCGGCCGAAACGCCTAAAGCGGCACCCGCGAAGCCTCACGTGGCGGCGGGGCGCGTCAATGCAGTCGTGGTCGCTGATGCGGACATGCTGGCCGATCACTTCTGGGTCGAGGTGCGCGAATTCCTCGGACAGCAGATGGCCATTCCCAGGTTCGACAACGCGAGTTTCGTCGTCAACGCGCTAGAGAACCTGTCCGGCGGCGAGGCACTCGCCGATCTGCGTGGACGCGGCGTGGTCGAGCGTCCGTTCAACCTCGTCAACGACATCCGTCGCCAATCCGAGCAGCAGTTCCGGTTGAAAGAGCAGGGCCTCGTCGCCAAGTTGCAGGATCTGCAGCAGAAGCTCGCCCGTGTGGAGACACGCGGCGCGGAGGGCACGGCGGCGCAAACGGTGATCCTGTCCGACAGCGAGCGCGCCGAGATCGACAAGTTCCGGAGCGAGATGATCACCGTGCGGCGCGAGCTGCGCGACGTGAAGGCGGCACTGCGCCGGGACATCGATCGCCTCGATACCTGGCTCAAGTTCTTCAACATCGCCGCCGTGCCACTGCTGATCGGCCTCGGCGGGCTCGGGCTCGGCCTGTTGCGCCGCCGGCGCGACGGCGTTTCCCGGTGAGCATGGCCTGAAGGAGAATCCCAGTGATCAAGCCTCACCAGTTCGTCACCCTCGCCGCGGCGACCGTCGTGTCCGTGCTGCTCACCGTCGGTGTCTATCTCGCGTCAAACAACTGGTCCGCCGGCCGCATCGAAGGCAAGGCGTTCCTGCCGGAGCTCGCCAGCGGCATCAACAGCGCCGGGACGATCGAGATCACGCAAGGGGCGCAGAAGCTCGTCATCGAGCGCACCGGACAATCCTGGCAGATCAAGGACCGCGGTGGATTCCCGGCCAAGACCGAGGCCGCGCGGACACTTGTCGTGGCGCTCGCGCAGTCTCAGCTCGTCGAGCCGAGGACGAGCGTCAAGGACAAGCTCGGACTGCTCGAACTGGAAGCACCGAGTGACAAAGACGCCAAATCGCGTGGCGTGCGCGTGCTCGACGGGAATGGTCGGGCGCTTGCCGACATCGTGGTCGGCAAGACCCGTTTCGACGCCTTCGGCTCGGGCCGAGGCGGCATCTATGTCCGCAAGGCCAACGAGACACAGAGCTGGCTCGCAACCGGCGATCCGAAGATCACGGTCGACATCAAGGATTGGGTCGATACCAACGTCTTCGCGCTCGAAGCCGACAAGATCGCCAAGGTGACCATCGAGACACCGGGAGAGACGGCGCTGTTCATCGAGAAGGCGCCACCGCCGCCTCCGGCCGAACCCGGAAAGCCACCCGCTCCGGCTGCCGCCAGGCCGGAAAAATTCATGATCTCGAACCTCGCCGAGGGCCAGAAGCTCAAGCAGGGCGCGGGCATCGACGGCATCGTCGAGGCCTTCGGGTCGATCGGGCTCGAGGACGTGCGCAAGCTCGCCTCACCGCCGACGGGCGATGGCGTCCAGGTGATCAAGGTCGAGGCCGCGGGCGGCCCTGCCGTGACGTTCCACCTCAGAAAAGACGGCACCGCCAGCTGGCTTTCTCTCTCGGCCAGCGGCGAGGGCGAGGCCAAAGCCAAAGCCGATGCGATCAACGCCAAGGCAAAGGGGTGGGAATTCAGAATCCCGAGCTGGAAGGCCGACCAGATCGGCAAGCGGCGGGCCGATCTCATCGAGACGACCTGAGCGTTCAGCCGTCGTCACAATCTATGACGACGTGACGGCCCCGGTGCTTCCGGGGCCGTTCTCATTCCGGGCTCGGCGCGCTGCCGGTCTATTTCCGGAACATGCCGCCGCCGTCCATGTCGATCATGGTGCCGGAGAGATAGGCAACCTGCGGCGCGCAGAGCATGACCGACAGGGCCGCGACCTCTTCCGCCGTCTTGAGGCGACCGAAGGGCAGCTTCTCCTGGCCGAGCGTCTCCTCCCAGCGGCTCTCGTCGCCGAACTGGGCTTTGGCGCGGGTCTTCGACAGGGTGATGATGCGGTCGGTTTTGGTGGCCGCCGGGTTGATGCCGAAGACGCGCACGCCGAAATCCACCGAGCGCGAACCCACTGCCTTGGTGAACGCGTTGAGGCCCGCGTTGCCGGTGGTGCCCGCAACATAGTCGTAGTTCGGGTTGGGTCCGGCCATCCCGACGATGTTGACAATGATGCCGCTCTTTCGAGCCTTCATATGCTCGAGGGTGAGCTTCGTCATGTGGATGTAGCCGAACACCTTGAGCTGCCAGCTCTCGATCCAGCGCTCCATGGTGAGGTCGAAGATCGATCCACCGGGAATGGCGCCGGCATTGTTGACCAGCACGTCGATGTCGGGAAACTTCTTCATCGTTTCCGTACGCGCGGCGGCGTCCGCGAGATCGGCGGCGTGGGTCTCGACCGCCACCTGATGCCGCGAGCGGATCTCGTCGGCGGTCGCCTTCAGCGCGTCGGCGCTTCGCGACACCAGCACCACGTTCGCCCCCTCGGCGGCGAAGGCATGACCGCAGGCCGCGCCGATGCCCTTCGATCCACCCGTCACCAATACTTTCTTGCCTTTGAGACCCAAATCCATGTGCACTCCTCCTGCCGTCTGCTCTCAGTTACGGCCATTGCGTTCGCCATCGTGGCACCAAGCACGCGGGGAAGCGAGCGGATTGGCCGCGATCAGCGGTGCTGGCCGGCGGCGGCGATGCGCAATGCGTCGCGCAGGATGGCGCGATGGTCGAAGGCCATCACGAGACGTGGGCCGGGCTTGACCCATTCCACCGCTGCCGCATCGTCACCGGCCTTGGCCTTGGCCGATCGGACGCGCGTGAGAAACACGACCGAGACGGTGTGACCGCGCGGATCGCGGGACGGGTCCGAGTAGACGCCGACCAGCGCGAGCTTGCCGGCCTTGACGCCAGTTTCCTCCATCAGCTCACGCTTCGCTGCGCTCTGCACCGTCTCGCCCACGTCGACGAAGCCGCCCGGAAAAGCATAGGCTCCGACGAATGGCGGCCGGCCGCGACGAATGAGCAGCACGCGGCCTTCAGCGTCGAGCACGACGCAGTCGACTGTCAGCAGGGGTGTGACTGGCTTCGGCATGGGGCAAACTCGGCGATGAATGACGCAGGCTTCGCAGCATAGCGCCTTGCACGTCGCCGAGCCTACCTCCTGGCGGTCGAGACCCGGACTTTTCGCCAACAAGCAGGACGCCGCTCTCTCGGCTGCGTTCCCGGGCGAGGGGTCTGCGCCTTCGCAGCCGCCGCGACCCGGGATCGCTTCTGAAGGTGGGTGCCCGATAGCAACCCGAGCGACCCCGGCTCTCGGCTTCGCCTCGGCCGGGGATGCAGACTGGGGGGCCGGGTGCCAGCCCCTCTCCGTCATGCCCGCGCAGGCGGGCACCCACGAGGGGTTCGATCCGTGGTCAGCCCGACGTGGATCCCCGCCTGCGCGGGGATTACGGGGGTGTAGGGATGATGGGAAGCGCGTGGGGAAGACGGGGCGGTTCATGGCGGGGTCGCGAGGGATGTCAGTGAGCTCCGTTGTCGCCGGCTCCCGTGGCTGTCATCCCGGGGCTTGTCCCCGGGACCCATGGGGCGGCGCGCTCGGGGCGTGCGATGGGTTTGGGCTGGGGCGAGCCACGGTGCGGCCGGTGCGTTATGCGCGTCTCGCATTCTGTCGGAATTGGCGGCGCGATGGGTCCCGGGGACAAGCCCCGGGATGACATCGGTGGGTGTGGGGTTGCATCGGATGCCCCACCCGCATCCGCGCGGCTTCCCTCCCTTGTCGAAACCTGCAACCCTGTTGCCCGAACCATTCCGGAGGAGACGTTTCCATGGCCATGATGAAAGTCGGCGATGCCATCTCGCACATCCTGAAGCGCGAAGGCGTCGAGTGGGTGATCGGCTATCCCGTCAACCACATCCTCGAGCACGCCGCGAAGATCGACGTCCGCCCGATCATCGTCCGGCAAGAGCGGATCGGGCTGCACATGGCCGACGCCGTGAGCCGCGTCACATCAGGCAAGAAGATCGGCGTCTTCGCCATGCAGCACGGGCCTGGCACCGAGAACGCCTACGGCGGCGTCGCGCAGGCCTATAGCGAGTCGATCCCGATCCTCGTCCTGCCGATGGGCTATGCCCGCCGCATCGCCTGGGTCGAGCGGAACTACAATGCGTCCGTGTCGATGCGCTCGATCACCAAGTCGGCCGAGCCGATCACCAGCGCCAAGGAAATCCCGAACATCATGCGGCGAGCGTTCCAGCAGCTGCGCTCAGGTCGCGGCGGGCCGGTGCTGGTCGAGATCCCGACCGACCTGTGGGGCGAGGAGTGCGATCCGGACAGCTACGTCTCGCCGTCCACCATCCGCACCGGAACCGACATGGAGGCCGTACGTGAGGCGGCGAAGCGGCTCGTCGCTGCCAAGCGCCCCGTCCTCTACGCTGGGCAGGGCGTGCATTGGGCGGAAGCCTGGGGTGAACTGAAGGAGCTGGCCGAGCTGCTCGCCATTCCGGTAACGACGAGCCTCGAGGGCAAGAGCGCCTTCAACGAGCACCATCCGCTGTCGCTAGGCTCGGGCGGGCTCGCCATCCCGCAGAGCGTGCGCACGTTCCTCGACAAGTCGGATCTCATCCTCGGCATCGGCTGCTCGCTCTCCGAGACGAACTTCGGCGTCAAGATGCCGGCGGGCGCCAACATCATCCATGCGACGCTCGACCCGGCGGACATCAACAAGGACGTGCCTGTCTCGCTCGGCATCGTCGGTGATGCGCGGATCGTGCTGCGGGCGCTGCTCGACGAAGTCATCAAGCTGCACGGCAAGAGCCCGAAGGACGCCAAGTCCGTCGCCGCGGAGATCAAGGCGGTCAACGAGCCGTGGATGGCGAAATGGATGCCGAAGCTCACGTCGAACGACGCGCCTCTCAACCCCTATCGCGTGCTCTGGGAGCTGCAGAAGACCGTCGACATCGATAACACCATCATCACGCACGACGCCGGAAGCCCGCGTGACCAGCTGTCGCCGTTCTGGAAGTCGACGACGCCGCTCTCCTACATCGGCTGGGGCAAGACCACTCAGCTCGGCGCGGGTCTCGGGTTCGCCATGGGCGCGAAACTCGCGAAGCCGGACAAGCTCTGCATCAACGTGTGGGGCGATGCTGCCATCGGGTTCACGGGCATGGACTTCGAGACGGCGGTGCGCGAGCGCATCCCGATCCTCTCGATCCTGCTCAACAACTTCTCGATGGCGATCGAGCTCAAGGTGATGCCGGTGTCTACGGAGAAGTATCGCTCCACCGACATCTCGGGCGACTACGCCGCCATGGCGCGGGCGTTCGGCGGCTACGGCGAGCGGATCGAGCAGCCGGGCGACATCGTCGCCGCGATCAAGCGCGGCATCGAGGCGACGAAGAAGGGCCAGCCGGCGCTGCTCGAGTTCATCACCTGCAAGGAGACCGAGGTCAGCCGGATCGGCTGAGCCTCGCAATTGTCGGGCGGCAGGGCGTCAACCGCCCTTGCCGGCCCGGGCGATCGTTTCGGCGAGCGTCTCGAGCGCCTTCATCGCGAAGGCGCGCATGTTGGCGACCCGGTCGCCGTGGCCCGTCTCGAGTGTCAGCACGGTCTCGACGGGGCCGGCCACGGCAATGCACGTGTGGCCCGCTGCATCGCCGTAGCGATTTCCCGATGGCCCGGCGGCACCCGTTTCCGCCAGGCCCCACGTGGCGGCGTGGCGATGGCGCACGGTGCGCGACAAAAGCGCGGCGTAGGGTTCGCTCGACGAGCGAAGGCCTTTCATTTCGCCGTCCGTTATGCCGACCAGAGCCGTTCGCGCCTCGCGCGTGTAGACGACGGCGCCGCCGAGGAAATAAGCCGAAGCGCCGGGGACCGCGAGCAGCGCGGCGGCGATCAGGCCGCCGGCCGAGCTTTCGGCGATCGCGATGGTCTCGCGCCGCTCCTTCAGCAGGCGAGCGACGATTTCGGCTTGGGGAAGAAGCGACTGCATGGCGGCCTCGCGTTGGTCACGGCGTTGAACGAACGACAAGTGTTGCAGGAGTTCGGCACGGGCAAAAGCCTCGTCGGATACCAGCCTCCATTGGCGGCAGACCGCTCCGCGCCTAAATGAAGACCATCTGCAGGCGATCCCGAGCCGGAGTTCCCCAGTGCACATCTCCGAGCGCGAACCCTTCGAGAGCTGGCTCAGGCCCGACGCGTCGGGCCTCTTCTGCGTTCCAGGCGGCTTTCACGTCGATCCACACCGCCCCGTTCCGCGGGCCATCGTCACGCACGGGCACTCGGATCATGCCCGTCCCGGCCACGACGCGGTTCTCGCCACGCCGGAAACGCTCGAAATCATGCGCATCCGGCTGGGAGCGGCGGCCGGAGGTCAGCTCGAGGCAACGGCGTACGGCGTGCCGCACCGGATCGGCGACGTCACGGTGACGCTGGTCCCGGCCGGGCACATCCTCGGCAGTGCGCAGGTGGTGATCGATTACAAGGGCCAGCGGGCCGTCGTCTCGGGCGACTACAAGCGGCGGCACGATCCGACGTGCGCGCCGTTCGAAGTCGTGCGCTGCGATCTCTTCATCACGGAGGCCACGTTCGGGCTGCCGGTGTTCCGCCACGAGCCGGACGCCCGCGAGATCGGCCGCCTCCTCGTGTCGCTTGCGGACTTTCCCGAGCGCACGCATCAGCTCGGCGCCTACGGTCTCGGCAAATGCCAGCGGCTCATCGTTCTCCTGCGCCAGGCGGGATACGACCGGCCGATCTGGCTGCATGGCGCGATGGTCTCGATCTCACAGCTCTATCAGAGGCTCGGCATCGATCTCGGCGACGTGCGACCGGTCTCCGAGGCCACGGACCGGCTCGCCGGCGAGGTGGTGATCTCGCCCCCCTCGGCCCTCGGGGATCGCTGGTCGCGCCGGCTTGCCGATCCGGTGACGGCGTTCGCCTCGGGCTGGATGCGGGTGCGGGGGCGGGCACGACAACGGGGCGTCGAACTGCCCCTCATCATCTCGGACCACGTGGACTGGCCCGAACTCATGCAGACCATCGAGGAGACGGAAGCCGGCGAAATCTGGGTCACGCACGGGCGCGAGGAGGCGGTCGTCTACCGGGCGCGCCAGATGGGACGGCGGGCCCGCGCGCTCGCGCTCGTCGGTCGGGAGGACGAAGCCGAATGAAGGCGTTCGCCGCGCTCCTCGACCGGCTCGTCTACACCCCGCAGCGCAGCGCCAAGCTGAAGCTCCTCGGCGACTATTTCCAGGCGACGCCGGATCCGGACCGGGGCTACGCCCTCGCGGCGCTGACGGACGGGCTCGCGACGCGGCTGCCGGTACGGCGGACCATTCTCGAGCTGATGGAAAAGCGCTGCGACACCGAACTCTTTCGCATGTCGCGCGACTACGTGGGCGACACGGCGGAGACGGTGGCATTGCTCTGGCCGGCACCCGAGCCAGAACGCCCCCTGCCGCCGCTCAGGCTCGGCGACGTGGCGGAGGACATCCGCGGCGGCGACCGCGCCGGGCTCGCCGGCCGGCTCGAGGACTGGCTCGACCGGCTCCACGTCACCGAGCGATGGGCGCTGCTCAAGCTGCTGACCGGGGCGCTTCGTGTCGGCATCTCGGCGCGGCTCGCCAAGACGGCTGTTGCGGAGGCCTTCGGACGCAACGTGTCGGACGTCGAGGAGATCTGGCACGGGCTCGCGCCGCCCTATGCCGCGCTCTTTGCCTGGCTCGAGGGGCGCGGCGAGAAGCCCGATGCGGCCGGAGCGCCGGTGTTTCGCCCGCCGATGCTCGCCCACCCCATCGAGGCGAGCGACTGGGACACGATCGACCTCGCCCGCATGGCCATCGAATGGAAGTGGGACGGCATCCGCGTGCAGCTTGCCGCCGGACGCGGCGAGGCGCGCCTCTATTCGCGCACGGGCGACGACATCGGAGCCGGCTTTCCGGATGTGCTCGCCGGCGCCCGGTTCGACGCCGTGCTCGACGGCGAGCTGCTCGTCATCCGGAGCGGGGTCGTGGCGCCCTTCAACGATCTGCAGCAGCGCCTGAACCGCCGGCAGGTGGGGCGGAAGCTCCTTACCGACTATCCGGCCCACATACGGCTCTACGACGCCCTGCTCATCGATGGCGAAGACCTGCGTCCGCTCCCCTTTCACGAACGACGGAAACGGCTCGTCGCGTGGCATGAGGCGGTGCGGCCGCCACGCACCGACATCTCAGATCTTGTCGAGGCCGAGAGCCGCGAAGCGCTCGACGCGTTGTGGGCAGGCGCACGCGGGGCGGAAATCGAAGGGCTGATGCTGAAGCGGCTGGACAGCCCCTATCTCGCCGGACGGCCCAAGGGGCACTGGTACAAACTGAAACGCGCGCCGCTGACCGTCGATTGCGTGCTGATGTATGCCCAGCGCGGCTCGGGACGCCGCTCGTCCTATTATTCCGACTACACCTTCGGGCTCTGGACCGGCGACGACCGGCGCGAACTGGTGCCGGTGGGCAAAGCCTATTCGGGCTACAGCGACAGTGAACTCGTCGAACTCGACCGTTGGATCCGGTCGCATACGACCGAGCGGTTCGGGCCGGTCCGGGCGGTCGAGCCGGGGCTTGTTCTCGAGGTGCTGTTCGACGACATCCAGCGTTCGGGCCGGCACAAGTCGGGCGTGGCCATGCGCTTTCCCCGCATCGCGCGCATCCGCTGGGACAAGCCGGCGTCGGAAGCCGATGCATTGGCCAGCCTGACAGCCTTGATCAAGTAAATGCGCCAGCTCCCACGCCGGCAAAAGAAAAAGCGCATTGCGCATGCAGATGCCAAGGTTGACGCTTAGGTTAAGTTGCGAAAAATCAATGAGTTGCTATACCAGTCGCACACTGCAAAAGCTGCACCTTCCTGCGGAACCCAGAGCAGTCTGGACGGTTCCAGACATATTCGGCAACCGTCCGTTCAATTTGTGGAGTAGCGACGATGACGCGCGGAACCAACAGCACCCTCGACCCGAGGACAAACGCATTGCCGACGGGCCTGCCGCCTGGCGACACGACGCCGGCGTGGGCCCTGCTGAGCCAATCGCTCGCAGCGGCCGAGCCTGTCGTGCGCAGCGCCACAAGGGTCAATCTCGCCTGCTCGACGTTGGTCGCCCAGCGGATGCGCGCATGGCGCGACATCCCCGCCACGCTGGCGGCCTGCCGCACCCCGATCGATCTCATGCAGGCGCAATTCGCATTCTGGCAAACGGCCGCTCGCCACTATACCGAGACGAGCCAGAGCTGCGCATCCGCGTGGCAGAGTGCCCTGCCGTTCGTCGCGGGACCAGGCCCAGCGATGGCCGAGCACGTCCGTGACTACCTCGACATGTCCGGCGCGACCGCGCCAACAGCGGAGCAGCAATCCCGCGAAGCGGATCATGGACGAGACGCCGAAAAGTCAGGTCGTCGGGCGGCCTGACGCCGCCTCCCTTGTTTGGCCGGCCGCAGAGGTCAGCGGCCGGCGCCAAACCGACGCCCCGACATCGGAAGATCAGCCCGTTCGGGCTCGGGAACAGCCTCCTCCTGGGGCCGGCGACGACCGGGCTGGACCAAACGGGCCAAGGCCGCAGCGGCATCGGCCGGCCGATCGACTGCGAGGGTCCGTTTCCAGCGCCGCGCGTCGCGGCCAAGCACCCGCGCCAGGATGCTGGGCGGTAGACCGGCACCTTCGGCAATCGTGACATAGGGCTCCCAGAACGCCCTGAAGGCCTCGCGGGTCAATTGGGGCGACGTCGGCTCCGCGTCGCGCGGCTCGAAGGGCTGGGCACTCAACCACGACTGGACGACCTGCCAGACGATCGGCGGCGCCCTGCGGTTGCGAGGGCCACGAATCTGCGACACGCTCGGCTTTGCCGGATCGTCCTGCCGCAGCGAGATCTCGACGTTGGCAACCGACTGTCCGTTCTTGCGGATGCTGAAAATCCTGATCCGCCCGTAGGCGAGGTGCGCTGCGTATTGATCCAGGCAATTGTCCATCGCGCGGCTCTCGGCGATGAAGTCATGCACGGTCCGCAAGGCGACGATCGTGTAACCGGACATATTCGCATCGTGCAGCCAGGGGCTCCGTGGCGGCCCGGCGAGAGCGCCCACGAGGTCGATCCGCTTGCGCCAGACGAGCACCTCGTCGCGCGCCCGCCGCCAACCGATGTCCGGGCTCCATGGCTGGCGCAGGAGATCGTGCCCCGCGAATTCCGGGTGCCGGCTCGCCCAGGCCCACGCGAGTAGCCACTGCATCTCCTGATCGTCGAAATCCGGCGGCAGAAGGCGCGGCTCGCCCATCATCCAGATCGCGAAATCGCGGCCGACGAGACGATAGCCGACCAGCATCCGGTCGAACCAGACCGCCGCGTCGTTCGGCGCCGAGGGCAAGCGATTGAGGGCCACAGCCGCGAATTCCTCGTCCGCGGGCAGCACTGGCAATGGCTGGGCGAAGGCTTCCGGGGGAATGCGCCGCAGCCACATCGGCAGGCCGAGCAGAGCGGCCGCGGCCTTCAGTGGTTGGCCTGTGACCACCGCGTCAAAGGCGGCCTGCCGCTGACGAACACCGCCGAAGCCGGTCGCCATCGCGAAGACAAGGGCGGGAAACGCGTCGCAAAGGTCCTCGATGGCGGGTGCGCACGAGGACAGACCCGCGATGAACTTGCGATAGGGCTGGGGGAAGGCTGCAAGGCGACGCATGCGGCGCGCGGCCGCCGTTTCCGTCCAGCCTGCGCCCGAGTGTACGCTCGAACAACGCATCGCGATCTCCCGAACCCGACCACGGACACGCGATCAAGCTAGGCGCACAACGTGGCGAAAGGTGGAGCGGTGTCCGCGCCTGCGACGAGTTGAAGATGATACTTATGCGCCTGGAGCACAAGGTCCGGCGCGTGCCGGCCTCGAGCGCAACGGCCGCGCTACTTGAGTTTGGTCAACGCGTCGGCGAAGCCACTCAGCGAGATCGGAATACCAATGCCGGCTTCCTCGGTCTGGAAAATGATAAACACGGCCGTCTTGCCCGCCTTCAACTGGTCGACCAACTGGTCGCTGGCGACAACCTGGGCATAGCAGGCGAAGTTCTGGCAGCGCAGAAACGGCGCGTTGCCGACGTCCCGATCGTCGATCTTCAGGCCGAGCCCCGGAGGCAGAAGGACGCCGAGCGGCGCGAAAACGCGCAACACTCTCGTTCCGTTGGAGAATGTCTGGAAGTAGACGGTCAGGCCGACGTTGTTGCGATCCTCGGCTGTTACGCTCTGGACGAGGGCACACACTTCTTTCTTGGCGCCGGGCGGAGGCGATTTGCACACGACCTGCCAGTCCCCGGACTGGGATTTCACCACTCCGGATTGGGCAGCGACCGGGTGCGGCGACGTGAACGCCAGCATCACGCACAGAAGCACCGAGACGGCCACGCCGAGACGTCCGTGGGCAAGCCAAGAGCGGCTTTTCGTTCGCGCCGAGCGCACCGTGTCAGCCGATCCCACGCGAAGCTCCCCGTCCCTGATCTGATAGATTGTGGGCGGCTGCCACACCGTCGACCACGACCCGGCTCGTCACAAACCATTCGGGCGGAAGTAGGACAATGTTGCGCGCCGCATCGAAACGTTGCCGCACGAGATCGCGCGTTGCCACCTAAACTCTTCTAACGTCCTGCATTTCCATGACACTTTCAATCGGCGGCAGGGGCAATCCCGAGCAATATGCCGCAGCGCGCGAAGCTTGAGTTGAGTGCCTGCCTTGTGCTCACTTGGCAAGCAGGTTGCCAGCAAATTTGTCGGTCTGTCATTCATGCTCCCGCGTCAAGCAAATCGGGATCGTGATTGGTCGTTCGTCAATTGATGCGACCGCCTCGGTTTCGGACCGATGCGCCCGAGTGACGGAGCGCCTTGGCGCCACTCGCGTTGCGCTCGATCCGAAACCTTGAACGACACGCGTTTCCCTGCGCAGACGCCGATGGTTGCCATCGTCGAGGGTGTCAGTCACACAAAGGGCCGCCGGCGCTGGCTGGTGAGCTCGTCGAACGGCGGAATAGCGGCCAGCCCTTCGCCGGCAGGCCGAGGTGGTTCAGACGACAGGTCGAGGACGGCGGAATGATGAAACTGTGGAAGACGGCACCGAAGAGCATCGCTCTGGGCGCCCTGATGGCTGCACTGGCGGGCGCGTCGGTGGCCATGGCGGGCACCGGGCAACCGTCCGATTGGCAGCTCGGCATGCAAAACCCGGTGACCGACATCGCGGAGCAGATCATCCAGTTCCACGACATGGTCAACGTGATCATCATCGCGATCACGATCTTCGTCTTCATCCTGCTCGCGATCGTGATCTTCAAGTTCAACGAGAACGCGAACCCGACGCCCTCCAAGACCACCCATCACACCGGCCTCGAGGTGGCGTGGACCATCATTCCGGTCTTCATCCTGATCATCATCGCGGTGCCGTCGTTCAAGCTGCTGTTCGCGCAGTACACCTACCCGAAGGCGGACGTCACGCTGAAGGCGACCGGGAACCAGTGGAACTGGACATACCAGTACCCGGACCATGGCGGGTTCAACTTCACGTCGATCATGTTGAACGACAGCGAGCGCGACGCGCTGATCAAGAAGGGTATCCCCGCACCCCGTCTCCTCGCCGTCGACAACGAGGTCGTCGTGCCGGTCAATCAGGTGGTCCACGTGATCGTCACGGCCAGCGACGTGATCCACAACTGGACGGTTCCATCGTTCGGCTCCAAGGTCGACGCCGTGCCAGGACGCACCACGGCCACCTGGTTCAAGGCCAAGCAGGAAGGCGTGTTCTACGGCCAGTGCTCGGAGCTCTGCGGCAAGGATCACGCATTCATGCCGATCGCCGTTCGCGTCGTGAAGCCCGAAGTGTTCGCACAGTGGAGCGAGGCGATGAAATCGCGCAACCGCCGACGGGCCAAGGAAATCATCGAGAAAGCTGCTCTCGAGCATGCCGGAGCCAAGGTGGCGGTCGAAGAGCTGCAGGGCGCCGGTCAGGTGGCCAGCAACAAGTAACCGGGCTTCACGGCAACCGGGCAGGCACAGCCTTCCGATTGCGATCTTTGGATCCCTTCATTCCAGCACTGCAAGCGAGGCAATCGGACAATGGCCAGCAGCGCACACAGCCACGACCACGAGCACAGGCCCTACGGGATGTCCCGTTGGCTGTTCTCGACGAACCATAAAGACATCGGGACCATGTATTTGATCTTCGCCATGGTGGCGGGGATCATCGGCGGCTTCCTCTCGGTCATGATGCGCATGGAACTCGCGCAGCCGGGGATGCAGTACTTTTCGAGCGCGCATCTGTTCAACGTCTATGTGACCGGCCACGGACTCATCATGGTGTTCTTCATGGTGATGCCGGCCATGATCGGCGGCTTCGGCAACTGGTTCGTCCCGCTCATGATCGGCGCGCCGGACATGGCGTTCCCGCGCATGAACAACATCTCGTTCTGGCTGCTGCCGGCGGCGCTCGCGCTGCTCGTCATCTCGATGTTCGTCGAGGGCGCGGGCACATGTAATGTTCCGAGCGACATGTCGGGTTGCGGCGTCGGTGGCGGCTGGACCATCTACGCGCCGCTGTCGACCACAGGACATCCCGGCCCTGCGATGGACTTCGCGATCCTGTCGCTCCATGTGGCCGGTGCGGCGTCGATCCTCGGTGCGATCAATTTCATCACCACCATCTTCAACATGCGCGCACCGGGCATGACGCTCCACAAGATGCCGCTGTTCGTGTGGTCGGTGCTGATCACCGCGTTCCTGCTGCTCCTGTCGCTCCCCGTCCTCGCCGGCGCGATCACGATGCTGCTGACGGATCGGAATTTCGGGACCACCTTCTTCAACCCGGCTGGCGGTGGCGATCCGTTGCTCTACCAGCACCTGTTCTGGTTCTTCGGTCACCCTGAAGTGTACATCCTGATCCTGCCTGGCTTCGGCATGATCAGCCACATCGTGTCGACGTTCTCGCGCAAGCCGATCTTCGGTTATCTGGGCATGGCCTACGCCATGGTCGCAATCGGCCTAGTCGGGTTCATCGTGTGGGCGCACCACATGTACACCTCGGGCATGGGCGTCAACACGCAGGCCTACTTCGTGTTCGCGACCATGGTCATCGCGGTGCCGACGGGCGTGAAGATCTTCTCCTGGATCGCGACGATGTGGGGCGGCTCGATCCGCTTCACGGTGCCCATGCTGTGGGCGCTCGGTTTCATCTTCCTGTTCACGGTCGGCGGCGTCACGGGCGTCATGCTGGCCAATGCGGGCGTCGACCGTGCGCTGCACGACACCTACTACGTCGTGGCTCACTTCCACTACGTGCTGTCGCTCGGCGCCGTGTTCGCCATCTTCGCGGGCTGGTACTACTGGTTCCCGAAGATGTTCGGGTACATGTACGACGAGACGATCGGCAAGATCCATTTCTGGCTGACGTTCATCGGCGCGAACATCCTGTTCTTCCCGCAGCACTTCCTCGGGCTGGCAGGCATGCCGCGGCGGTACGTCGACTATCCGGATGCGTTTGCGCACTGGAACCAGATCTCGTCGTACGGCTCGTACATGACCGCGTTCGCGACGCTCGTCTTCTTCTTCGGCGTGTATCTGGCGTTCGCACGCAAGGTGAAGGCAGCTGACAACCCTTGGGGCGAAGGCGCCACGACACTCGAGTGGACGCTCTCGTCGCCGCCTCCGTTCCATTGTTTCGAGACGCTGCCGCGCATCGAGGCCAAGGACCATCACTGATCGACGCACCCCGACGGCCACGGCCGTCGGGGCTACCCGTCTCGAGCGGATCCAGGCTCGAACACTCCCGCAGGCACAATCACCAGGTTGAAACCAGATCTCATGGCCGACATCAGCGCGATTTCGGATGACAGACGGGACGCAGAGCTCGGCGGCGCGGTAGGCGATTATTTCGCGCTGCTCAAACCGCGGGTCATGTCTCTGGTCATCTTCACGGCCATGACCGGAATGGCCGCAGCGCCCGGCGGGATGCATCCGGCGTTGGCCCTGATCGCGCTCATTGCCATTGCCGTCGGCGCCGGCGCCTCCGGCGCACTCAACATGTGGTGGGACGCCGACATCGACGCCGTGATGGAGCGAACCAAGAAGCGGCCGGTTCCCGGTGGGCGCGTCAGTGGCGACGAGGCCCTGGTCTTCGGCCTCGTCCTGTCCTGCCTGTCGGTGCTGACGCTCGGAGCCACTGTCAACTGGGTCGCCGGCGGGCTGCTGGCCCTGACGATCGCGTTCTACGTCGTCGTCTATTCCATGTGGCTGAAGCGCCGGACGCCACAGAACATCGTCATCGGTGGCGCCGCCGGGGCATTTCCCCCGATGATCGGATGGGCCGCCGTCACCGGCACGATCAGTCTCGACAGCCTGATCCTGTTCCTCATCATCTTCATGTGGACGCCGCCGCACTTCTGGGCACTCGCCCTGTTCCGTACCAAGGACTACGAGGCGGCCGGGGTTCCGATGCTGCCCGTCGTGGCCGGTGCGCGCGAAACGCGCCGCCAGATCGTGATCTACAGCGCGCTCCTCGCGCCGCTCGGCCTCGCGCCGGTGGCAACGGGGCTCGGCGGTTGGGTTTATGGCGTCGTCGCGCTGGCGCTCGGCGGAATGTTCCTGGCGCTCGCCGTGAAGCTCTGGAGGGCCGGAGACGGGCCACAGAGCGACAAAGCTGCCAAGAGCCTGTTCGGGTTCTCGATTCTTTATCTCTTCGCCTTGTTCGCCGTGCTGCTTGCAGAGCACGTCGTGCGACACATCCTGGGCTGAGGCGCTGCGAGATGGCGGCGACAACCGAGATGGACATGCTGGAATACAAGCGGCGGCAGAAGCTGAGATCGATCGCGATCGGCTTCGGTCTGGCTGCACTCGTCGTGATGTTCTACGTGGCGACCATCGTGCGGCTCGGCCCCAACGCGCTGCGCAAGGACGGGATGGGCAAGCCGGCGGCAACATCGCCCCTGAAGTCGAACGCCGTGCAACCCGCGGCGGATGCCGCGTGCAAGAAGGCAGGCACATGCTGAATCGCAACACGAAGGTCGCCGTCATCTGTACGAGCGTGACGTTCGGCATGCTCGGGTTGGCCTATGCGTCCGTGCCGCTCTACCGGCTGTTCTGTCAGGTTACCGGGTTCGGTGGCACAACGCAGAGGGTGGTCGAGCCATCGACCCAGACACTCGAGCGCAAGGTCACTGTGCGTTTCGATGCGAACGTGGCGCCAAGTCTCGATTGGGACTTCGGGCCGGAGCAGAACACGATCGTCGTGCAGATCGGCGAAAATGCGCTCGTCAATTATCGCGCCACGAACCGCTCGAACCGGCCGCTCGTCGGCACGGCCACGTTCAACGTCACACCGGAGCAGGCAGGCGCCTTCTTCAACAAGATCGAGTGCTTCTGCTTCACCGAGCAGAGGCTCGAACCCGGCCAGTCGGTCGAGATGCCCGTGAGCTTCTTCGTGGATCCGGCGATCGTGAAGGACACAGACGGCGCCCGGGTACGTACGATCACACTGTCCTACACGTTCCACGCCCTGCCCGCCCCCAAGACCAGCGCCGTGGCATCGCCCGGCATAACGCCGGCGGACAAGCCCGCGGCTGGAAGTGGGCCGCCCGGTTGATATCGGAAACACGACGCTCAACGATCGACGACACAGACAGACTGGTTCGACGGCCCAAGCAACGACCGGGCTGAACGTCCTGAGGGGATGAGGAGAAGCGAGATGGCAGACGGCCATACCAAGAACCACGATTATCATCTCGTCGATCCGAGCCCGTGGCCGGTCGTCGGATCGCTGTTCGCCTTCCTCATGGCGGTCGGCGCCGTCGTCTGGATGAAGACGAGCGGAAACGCGGCCGGCACTGTCCTCGGCATGCGCGGACCCTGGCTGTTCGCCATCGGTACGCTCGGCGTGCTCTACACGATGTACGGCTGGTGGCGCGACGTCATCATCGAGGCGCACCGCGGCGACCACACCCCGGTCGTCCGGCTACACCTGCGCTACGGCATGCTGATGTTCATCGCCTCGGAGGTGATGTTCTTCGTGGCGTGGTTCTGGGCCTACTTCGACGCCTCGCTGTTCCCGGGCGGCGTTGCGCCACTGCCGATCACGCAGCCCGGCGGAACGGTCGTCGACGGCAACGCCCTCATCGGTCTGGTGCAGCGGAACGAACTGACGGGAGGCGTCTGGCCGCCGAAGCCGAGCGAGAACTTCACCTCGACGTTCAATCCGTGGGGACTGCCACTCGTCAACACACTGGTCCTGCTCCTGTCGGGAACCACCGTCACGTGGGCTCACCACGCGCTGCTGGAGAACGACCGCAAGGGCCTCATCTGGGGTCTGCTGCTGACCGTCGTGCTCGGCATGATCTTCTCCGCGCTCCAGGCCTACGAGTACGCACACGCGGCGTTCAACTTCTCCGGCCACATCTATGGTGCGACCTTCTACATGGCGACCGGGTTCCACGGCGCGCATGTGATCATCGGCACCATCTTCCTCGCCGTCTGTCTGTTCCGCGCGCTCAAGGGTCACTTCACGCCGCAGCAGCACTTCGGCTTCGAGGCGGCTGCCTGGTACTGGCACTTCGTCGACGTGGTCTGGCTGTTCCTGTTCATCGTGATCTACGTGCTCGGTGCAGGGTCGGGCAGCGGCGCACACTGAGCGCTGGCTACGGCCGAACGGAACGATCCTCTGGAGGCCGGCGACCACTCGCCGGCCTCGCTCATTTGTGGCATCCCGTGGACGAACACCGGAGCGAGGGCCCAACATGACGACAGCCGACGGACCAGAGACCATCATCCGCCGCGAGGGACGCGCCGGCCGCATCACGCTCAACCGGCCGAAGGCGCTCAACGCCTTGACGCTCGGCATGGTGCGCGACACACGGGTGGCCCTCGATTCCTGGATCGGCGACGACGACGTGAAACTCGTCATCCTCGACGGTGCCGGTGAACGGGCGCTGTGCGCCGGCGGCGACGTGCGTACGCTCTACGACAGCCGCGCGGCCGGCTCGGGCCTCGCGCGGACGTTCTGGCGCGAGGAATACCAGCTCAACGCGCTGATCCATCGCTATCCGAAGCCATTCGTCGCACTGATGGACGGGATCGTGATGGGCGGCGGGATCGGGCTTTCCGCACATGCGCAAGGCGGCGGACGCGTCGTCACCGAGCGATCCATGCTGGCGATGCCCGAGACCGGCATCGGCCTCATTCCGGATGTCGGCGGCACCTGGCTGCTCGGCCGGGCGATCGGCGAACTCGGCATCTACCTCGGACTGACAGGCGCCCGCATGACGGGTGCGGACGCCATCCAGACGGGGTTTGCCGACATCCATGTGCCGAGCGGAGCCCTCGGCCCGCTCGTCGCCGATCTCGTCGCTCCGGACGGTGAGCACCCGGCCGATGTGCTCGATGCGGCACGAGAGAACCATCCGGTGCCGAACTCGCCGTTGATGGACTTGAAACCCGAGATCGATCGCATCTTCGGCGGGTCGTCCGTCGCGGCCATCCTGGACCAACTGCAGACGACGACGGCCGACTGGGCGCAGAAGGCGCGGGCGGATCTCCTGCAGAAGTCGCCCCTGGCGCTCGTCGCCACCTTGCGCGCGCTCCGCGAGGCGCCGCGGCTCGGCTCGCTGGAGGCCGCACTCAATGTCGAGTTTCGCCTGTGCACGCATCTCTTCGAGCATGGCGAGTTCAACGAGGGGGTGCGGGCACTTCTTGTCGACAAGGACAAGTCTCCGCGGTGGCAGCCGCCGCAGCTCGGCGACGTGACGCCGGCCATGGTCGACCGCTTGTTCCAGCCGGTCACACCGGCCGGCGACGAACCCGGCTTGAGATCGCCCGCATGATCCGGCAGGCTGGCAGGATATCCCTCGACCCACACCTCGATCACGGAGATCAGCGATGACGTCGCCCCGCCGCACCGGTCCGCTCACCGGCATGAGGGTTCTCGACCTCGCGCATGTCATGGCCGGCCCGACATGCGCGCGCATGCTGGCGGACATGGGCGCCGACGTCGTCAAGGTCGAGAAGGCGGACGGGGGCGACGATACGCGGCGGATGCTGCCGCCGGATATCGCCGGCGAATCCGCCGCCTACATGATGATGAACCGCAACAAGCGCGGGATCGTGCTCGATCTCAAGAAGCCGGACGGGCGAGCAGCCTTGAAGCGTCTCGTCGTCGGCGCCGACGTGCTGATCGAGAACTACCGGCACGACACGCTCGACAAGCTGGGGCTCGGCTACGAGGCGCTCAAGGCCATCAATCCCGGGCTCATCTACTGCGCGATCTCAGGCTTCGGGCGGACGGGGCCGCTCTCCACGCAAGGTGGCTATGACCTCGTCGCGCAAGGCATGTCCGGGTTGATGTCCATCACCGGCGAGGCTGCCGGGCGTCCACCCGTCAAGGTCGGCTCGCCTGCCTGCGATATCACCGCCGGCATCATCGGGGCGATGGCTGTCTCGGCCGCCTACGCACACAAGCTCAAGACCGGCGAAGGACAGTTCGTCGATACGTCGCTCTTCGAGGCGGGCATCACGCTCACCTACTGGCAATCGGCGATCGCGCTCGCGACGGGTGTTTCCCCGGGGCCGCTCGGCTCGCGGCATCCGCTCAATGCGCCGTATCAGGCATTCGAGACCAAGGACGGCTGGATCAACGTCGGGGCGTCGAACCAGAAGATGTATCCGATGCTGTGCGAGATCCTGGGGCGGCCGGAGCTCGGGCAGGACCCGCGCTTCCGGAAGGGCGAGGACCGGATGGCCAACATCGAGGAACTGATCGCGCTGCTCAACGAGCGCTTCAGGACGCGCTCGACGGCCGAATGGCTGCCTCTCCTCGAGAAGGCCGGCATTCCCTCCGGGCCGGTGCTGTCGGTCGGCGAGATGCTCACCCATCCGCAGACGGTGGCGCGCGGCATGGTGGTCGGGGTCGAGCATCCGGTCGCCGGCGAGGTGAAGACGATCGGGCTCCCTGTGAAATTTTCGCATACACCCGGGGCCGTCCACTCCCCCGCGCCGACCTTTGGTCAGCACACCCGGAGCGTCCTCAGCGAGGCCGGCTTCAGCGATGCCGAAATTGACGATCTCATAGCGACGGGAGCGGCGCGCGCCGGTTGATTGTTTTTTCTTTCAATGGGTTATGCGATCACTCGCCGAATGATTCGGTATCATCTTGCCTCACAAAATCCAAGAAAGGTCAAACTGAAACCATCTTGTTGACACTTTATCAATTATTTTTCTGTGGAGATCTTGCATATTTGCCACAGATGGGCTTCTATGGGGGCGTCCGAAACGTGGCGCCGTCCCACCTATCCCCCCATAGTGGCGCCACGCTTTTAGCCCGCGGCCTGTCCCCCGGCCGCGGGCTTTTTATTTGTCTCTCAAGGCGATGGCCTGCTCCGCTCAGATCGTGAGCACCATCTTGCCCTGGACCCGCCGGGCCGTGATCTCTGCAAAGGCATCGCGAGCCCTCTCGAGCGGAAAGGTCTTCCAAAGTCGAGGGCGGAGCTTGCCTTCGTCCCAGGCGCCCAGAAGGCGGGTCAACAGCTCGCGGGACTGATCGGGGTAACGGTGACTGTGCTCGCCGAACACGACGCCAATGACCGAGAAGTTCTTCACGAGAATGAGGTTGGCAGCCGGCTTCGGAACCTCGCCCGACGCGAAGCCGACGACGAGCATGCGGCCTTCCCAGCCGATAGCCCGGACGCAGGCATCGAAGTGGGCGCCGCCGACAGGATCGAACACGACATCGACGCCCTTGCCGCCGGTCAGCTCCCGCAGCCGGTCGCGCAGGTTCTCCGTGTTGTAGTCGATCACCTCGTCGGCGCCATACTCGCGGGCCAGCGCCAGCTTGTCAGCACCGCCCGCCGCCGCGATGACGCGCGCGCCGAGCAACTTGCCGCATTCGATCGCCGCAAGGCCCACACCCCCCGTGGCACCGAGCACGACCAGCGTCTCGCCCGGCTTCAGATGGCCCCGATACTCAAGCGCGAACTGAGCGGTGCCATAGGCGATCGTGAATGCGGCCGCGGTCTCGAAATCCATCCGATCCGGGATCGGTGTGACGATGCCGCCGGGAAGTACGATCTCCTCAGCGAAGCCGCCCGCGAGGCGCGCGAAGGCGAGAACACGGTCGCCGGGCTTCACGTGGCGCACATCGGCGCCGACCTCGATGACGACGCCCGCCACCTCGAGACCCGGGATGAACGGGACGGGCGGCTTCACCTGATACTTGCCCTCGCACATCAGGATGTCGGGGAAGTTGACGCCCGCGGCCTTCACGGCGATCCGCACCTCGCCGGAGGCTGCGGATGGGCTCGGGATGTCGTCGATCCGCAGCGATCCCAGGTCTCCCAGTGTGTGGCAGCGCAGAGCTTTCATGTGCAGGCCTCCTCAGTGTCGTGGGACATCGTCCGGTCGGGCGTCGGGTGGGATCAGGCGGTCTCGGCCATGCTTCGCAACTCGCGCCGCATGAGCTTTCCCGTGGGCGTCAGGGGGAGCGCGGCCGCCAGGCGAACCACGTCGGGAACCTTGTAGCCCGACAGGCGCTCACGGCAATGGGCGAGGAGTTCCTCGGGCGTCACGTCCCGGCCCGGCTTCGGGACGACGTAAGCCACGATCGCCTCGCCCTTGCCGCTGTCGGCGATGCCCGTCACGCCGGCGAGGCCGACCGCTGGGTGCTGCTGGATCGCCTCTTCCACCTCGGCCGGCGAGACGTTGATACCCGAACGCTTGATCATCTCCGACGACCGGCCCGCGAAATGGAAACGGCCCTCGCCGTCGAGATGGCCGAGATCGCCCGTCCGGAACCAGCCGTCGGCCGTGATGACATCGGCGTTATGGCGCGCACTGTCGCCGCGATAGCCCGGCATCAGGTAGCCGCGGACTTCGACCTCGCCCGTCGCGCCCGCCGGGACCAGTTCGCCGGTCTCGGCGTGCCGAATGCGGATGGCGACGCCCGGAAGTGGCTCGCCCTGGCACCGCGCACGTTGATCGAGAGGCCAGCGGCTGTCGGTGACGCAGCAGTTGCCGTAGGTCTCGGTGCTTCCGTAGATGTTGCAGATGCGGGACGCGCCGAGCGTCTCGGCTGCCGTGATCACGTCCTGTGGCGCGCCGATGGTCACGCCCGTGCGCAGGCTCGAGGTCCGGGCCGGCGCGAACGCCGGGTGGGCGACGAGGGCATTCGTCATCGCCGGCAGCGTGTAGAGCGCGGTGCAGCGATGGCGCTCGATCAGGTCGAGGGCTCCGCCCGGCTCGAAGCGGCCCTGAAGCACCAGCGTCGCCGCGTGGGTCAGCACCGCCGGAAGAGCGTTGACGGCGCCATAAGACCAGAACAGCGGGATCGAAATCAGCACCCGGTCGCCGACACCGAGGCCTTGACGCTCGCCGATGTTGAAGGCGTTCTCGATCGCAGCCGCGTGGACGAGCGGCACGGCCTTCGGACGACTCGAGGAACCCGACGTATAGAGCACCACCACCGTATCGCTGGCGCTCGCACCGTCGCCCGGCGGCAGGTGGATGAGAGGATCACCGCCGCAATAGTCGTCGTAGCTCTCGAAGCCCGGCTCGGCGGGGGCTCCCACCATCACGACGCGCTCGAGGCGCGGATGGCGGCCCGATGCGCGGAGTGCCACTACATCGGCCGCGAAGTCCTGCCCGCCGAAACGTGGCAACAGAAAGAGGCTGCGCACGCCGCTGTCGGCCAGCAGGAAGTCGAGTTCGCCCTGCTTCGACCAGGTGCTGAAGGGCGCGACGGTGGCGCCCAGCGCCGCCGCGCCAAAGAAGATCTCCAGCCACTCGACGCGATTGTTGATCAGGATTCCGACGGCATCACCGCGCCGAATACCGCGATCTCGCATCGCCGCGGCCACACGGCCTGCGCGCCGCGCCAGATCGGCATACGTGACGTGCTCATCGCCGGCAATGACGGCAGGGACGTCCGGGTGGCGTTCGGCCTGCTCGCGCAGAAGCTCGAAGTACGTGCGACTGTAGGGGGGCTGCATGCACTCTCTTCCGTGGGTCGTGGACGCCAGCGAGGCCGACCTCTTGCCAACACGGCGCATATCGCCAACCGTGAGACCTCACCGGCTGCGGGACCTTAGCGAGTGCGGCCGAAGCTTGTCCACCGGGCCGCCGCGAAGGCTGGGAGAAACGATCAAATGCCATTGCACGTGCGCGAGGCCGAGCGCCACATCACCCTCATCACGATCGACAATCAGGCCAAGCGCAACGCCATGCCGCGGGCCATGCTGGGGGAACTCGCCGATCTGTGGGACCGGCTCGCCACCGATCCGGCTTGCCGTGCCATCGTCATTACGGGCGCCGGCGAGAAGGGCTTCTGCGCGGGCGCCGACATCGGTGGCGATCTCACGGCGAGCGCCGAGACAGCAGCGCTCGTCAACCGTGCGCTTCTCAAGACGACGCCGTTTCCGAAGCCGGTCATCGCGGCGGTGAACGGCGATTGCGCCGGGGGCGGCGTCGAGCTGCTGCTCGCCACGGACATTCGCGGGGCCGCCGAGCATGCGCGGTTCGGGCTACCGGAAGTGCGATTCGCCATCTACCCGTTCGGGGGCGCCGCGGTGAAGCTGATCCAGCAGATCGGGTACGTGCACGCCATGGACCTCATTCTCGGCGGGCAACTCGTCGATGCGCCGACAGCGGCGCGGATCGGTCTCGTCAACGCGGTGGTTCCGGGCGCCGATCTGATGGCGTGGGCGATGGCGCGGGCGCGCGTCATCGCGGCAAACAGCCCGGCCGCCGTGCAGGCCGTGAAGACCCAGATCTCGACGACCCTCGCTGAGCACGCGCTGAGCGTGGAAGCGCGCGAGCAGCAACTCGGCGACCAGGTGCGTGCGAGCCCCGATTTCAAGGAGGGCGTTGCGGCGTTCCTCGAAAAGCGCAAGCCTGACTATCGCTGAACATCGCCCCTCAACACCGGGACCCAAACCATGGCGCACGAGCGGATGCCGATCTTACCGGCCGAAGACATGACCGAGGAGCAGAAGGCCGCTGCCGCCATTTTCGCGGAAGGTCGCGGCTATGCCGTCAGAGGCCCATTCGCCGCGCTCATCAGAAGCCCCGAAGTGATGCTGCGCGCAAAGGCGATGGGCGACTATCTGCGCTTCAAGAGCAGCCTGCCGCCGCGCCTCAACGAACTCGCCATCATCGTGACGGCCCGGTACTGGGGCCAGAGCTACGAGTGGCACGCGCACCGGCCGCTGGCGGAAAAGGGTGGGCTCAGGCCCGAGATCGCCGACGCCATCGCCGATGGGCGGCGGCCGCGCGACATGTCGCTCGATGAAGCGGCCGTCTACGATTTCGCGACCGAGCTGCATCAGAACAAATGCGTGAGCGACGACACCTATGCGCGGGCGCTGGCGCTTTTCGGCGAGCAGGGCGTCATCGATCTGACCGCCGTCAACGGCTACTACACTCTCATCGCGATGGTTCTGAACGTGGCCCGGACCGCGCTTCCCGCAGGTGCCACACCGGGACTTACCCCGTTCCCGAAGTGACGGCCGGTCCGGGCCACTTCACCGCCCCGCCGTCTGGGCAGCGATCTGTCTCGCAATGAGGTAGCTCAGCGGAATGGCGAGAATGGCGGCTGCGCCACAGGCGATCGGGATCAGCACCATGCCCAGATCGAAGAGGCGGGGGATCGTGACGATGACGATCAGTGCAACCCCCGCCAGCGTGGTGCCGAGCACCATCCAGATCAATGCCGCGATCTTGAACATGACTGCCTCTCCATCGCGCGCGTGCCAGTTCGATTGGCCCGGCCATCGCGAAACATCGAAATTCATTGAAGTATACTGGTCAGACGCCGACCTGCCGGGCGTTGACGACGATCAAGATCGTCCGCGCCCGACTGACGCGCCGGTCGGCGGTGTTCGCTGATCACACGACGATGCGGCCATCAACGACGCGGATCTGGCGATCGGCGCGGGCTGCGAGATCGAGATCGTGGGTCACCATCACGATGGCGCGGCCGGTCTCGTCGACGAGCTTGCGAAAAATGGCGAGAACCTGCTCGCTCGACCTGGTGTCGAGATTGCCGGTCGGCTCGTCCGCCAGAATGACGTGGGGCTCGTTCGCCAGAGCGCGTGCGATCGCAACGCGCTGGCGCTGGCCACCAGACATCTGGCCCGGCAGCTTGTGACCCTGCCCTTCGAGGCCGAGCGAGGCCAGCAATGCCTCGCCCCGCTTGCGCATGGCCGCATCATCGAGCCGGCCCAGGGCACGCATCGGCAGCGTGACGTTGGCGAGGGCCGAGAATTCGGGCAGCAGGAAATGGAACTGGAAAACGAAGCCGAGCGTCTCAAGGCGGATGCGCGCGCGCTCCGGCTCGCCGAGATTGCCGGCCGAGCGGCCTTCCACGAGCACCTCGCCGGACGTCGGCACGTCGAGCAGGCCCAGGAGATAGAGGAGCGAACTCTTGCCGGATCCCGACGGCCCCGTCACGGCGACGAACTCGCCCGACCGGATGACCACATCGATATCGCGCACGAGCGTCGTCGCAACGCCGTCACCAATCGTCTTGGTGACGCGCCGGAGTTCGATCAGCGGGCGCTGCGGCTCACTCATCAGGACGCACCGCGGATGATCTCTACCGGGTGAGCACTTGCAGCCTTGCGCGCCGGAAGGTAGCCCGCGATGCCCGACGCCACGAGGGCGACGGAGGCCGCCAGCAGGTAGTGGACGGGTGTGTAGTACATCGGCAGGCGGGTCGCATCGACGAAAGGGCTCTTGAATTCGATGGTGCCGAGCGCAAGGCACAACAGGAAGCCCAGAACCCATCCAAGGACAGTCCCCGCCAAGCCGATGACGATCGCCTCGACGAAGAAGATCGAACGGACGGTGCCTTCGGCGAGTCCCAGAGATTTCATGATCGCGATGTCGCGCGTCTTCTCGTGCGTAATGGTCGAGATGATGTTGTAGGTGCCGAACGATGCGACCAGCAGAATGGCGCCGACCACCGTGTACATGACGAAGTTCCGGATCTGGAACGCCGACAGCAGATCCTCGTTGGCCTCCTGCCACGACACCGATTTGTAGCCGGTCTGGGCCTCGATGCGCGCCGCAATCTCCCGCGCCTCGAGTATGTCGCGGACGCGCACCCGGATGGCATTCACGAGCGCCGTCTGCCCCGCCAGGATCTGCGCCGTCTTGATCAGCGTGAAGGCCTGTGTCTCGTCCGACTGGCTGACGCCCGTGTGGAGAAGGGCGACCACCGTGCAGGTCAGGACCTGTCCCGTTCCCGATGCCAGCGTGATCGTGTTGCCGACGCGGGCGCCGATCCGCGCCGCGAGCTTGTCGCCGAGAATGATGGCGTTCGAAGATTTATAGAGACTGTCCAGCGTGCCCTGGCGGATTTGCGTCGGCAACTTCGAGACGGCGGCTTCGCGGCGCGGATCGATGCCGGTGACGTTGGCGGCCGTATCGCGCCCGGCGAAGCGGATGACGGCGCGCGAGGCCACGGATGGCGCCACCGCGCCGTCGAGCCACGACTCGATCGACGCGATGATGGCGTAGGGGTTCTTGATGCCGGCGCGCGTCACGGGCGTTCTGAGGCCCGAGAACTCGACCGCGGCGTAGGCGTCCTCGGCGGGCTGACGCGGGGGGCTGCGCCGCTCGTCACTGACGGTGATGTGCGGGAGGCTGTCGACCAGCTGCGTGACGAAATCGCGCTGCGAGCCCTCCATGAGGGCCGCCATCATGACGGAAAAGCCCACGCCCATCGCGACGCCCAGCATGCCGACGAGCGTCTGGCGGACCCGCGAGATCACGTGCGTCAACGCGATATCGAGGACGAGCCTCATGGCGCATTCCCTTTACCGATCGCGTCGGACGCGAAAACACGTGCGCCATCGCGCAGCTGGGGTTTGAACGGAGACACCAAGCGTGTCGCAGGGGCGAGGCCACCGACGATCTCGGTCATGCGGGTGCCGCGAATGCCGGTCTCGATCTCGAGAAGCCGTATGCGATCGTTCTCGACCGTCTGTACGACGTTGCCGGAGAGCGCCTCGGTCGGGATCAGCCAAGCGTTACGCGCTTCCGCCACGACAATGTTGGCCTCGACGCTCATGCCGATCCTGAGCGGGGTGTCGGGAGGCAACTCCAGGTAGACCCGGAATGTCTTGGTCTGGGGATCGCCCTTCGGCGTCAGGCTCGCCACCGTCGCCAGCAGTGGGCTCGAGGCGTGACCTTCGTGCCGGAGCAACGTCTTCTGGCCAGCCTTGATGCGAAGGATGTCGTCCTCGTTGACCTCGGCGACGACGCGCAAGGGCGTCGGCTGCCCGACCCACATCAGGACGTCGCTGACGCCTGTCCCCGCAATCTCGCCCACCTCGCCGTCGCGGCGCAGCACGACGCCGTCCATCGGCGCCTTCAGCTGCAGGATATCGATGCGATCCTTCTGGGCCACGACCTTGGCCTCGTACTCGCGGACCTGGGTCAACTTCTCGTCGAGCGCGGTTCGGGCCGTCACGTTCCGCTCGACGAGGCCGCGGAGGCGCTCGGCGTCGTCACGATAGCGGGCCAGCCGGGCCTCGAGTTCGGTCAGGACGGCCCGCTCCTCGTCATCGTCGAGGCGGACGAGGATGTCACCCTTGCGCACCGGCTGGCCTTCACAGCGACAGATCTCGACGATCCGCTTGCGCTGGAGGGCGGCCACCTTCGCCCAATTCACCGGTTCGACGTTGCCGGTCGCATAGACGACGGCGGCGGCGTCGCCGCGCACCGGGATCGCCACCTTCACCTCGACGCCGCGTGACAGATAAAGCCAGACGGCCGCCGCCACGACGAGGCCGGCGACCAGCAGTGCGGCATTCCGAACGTGCGATTTCGCCAGGGCCGAGCGAAGCCCGCGCGACATATCCATCCCGGCTCCCGCCAAGTTCCGCAGCGACCCTCGACCGTGAGCGCCGCACCGCCTCTGCTTCTAGCGGGTCTCACGTCTCGATGCAGCCCCGGAACATGATCAAGATCAAGGCCGTCGGGCAGTGGCGGCGCTGACTAGCGCATCAGGAACAGCGGGCAATCGAGCACGGATGCCAATCGTCTCAGGCAGCCGTCGCTCGGGACAACGAGCCCGCCGAAGCGGCCGACGACGAAGCCCGCACCGAGGCGGCGAATGATCTCGGCGGCGACGGCCGGGGCGTGCCGCTCGACGCGGGCGCGTACGATCTCGAGTGTATCGTCGGCGCCAATCGCAAGGCGGGCCTGATCATCCATGATCGCGGCCTCGCGATCCGTGTCGGCGGCGAGCAGCAATGTCAGGCGAGCGTCGGGGCTCAGGGCGTGCAACCGGCGCGCGGTGCGCAGAACGGCGTCGAAGTCGGCGATATCCTCGACGAAGGCAACGATCCGGCCGTCGCAGCGACGCACCTTCGGACCAACGACGACGAGCCCGGTCGTGCCAGGCACGGCCGTGAAAATGCGGTCGAGCAGAGGGTCGCTGCTCGCCGTCACCGGCTCGGCCAGAGCAACCACGTTCCAGGGCCCGTGTCGATCGCAGGCGGAGGCGAGCGCGTTCACGGGCTCGTCGCGCACGATCGTCATGTGCATCGGAACTTCGCTGCCGCGCGCCAAGGCACCCAATTCGTCGGCAAGCGCCGCCGCCCGGGATCGCATCTGGCGCTCGACATCCGCGAGCGTGAGCGCCTTCGACCGACGCCCCGACAGCGATATCTCGCGTGCGAACGGAAACCCCGCGATGTCGAACAGCTTGGCGTCCTCGACGAACAGGCTTTCGATTTCAGACTGGAACGCCTGTGCCACCTTGATCGCGGCCAACAGCGCCAAACGGTTCGGCGGGCCGGACGTCAGATGCAGCACGACGCGACCGCGTCCTTCGCCAGCTTCCGCCACGTGGGCAATCATGACATGCGGTCCCCTGCGCCTCCGCCACCGTCTCCTGCCGCTGCGCCGCGACCGCCGAACGCCCGGGCGCGCTCCGCGAAGGCACGAAGCTTGTCCTCGACGAGGCGATTGACGGTGCCTTCGGGGAACGATCCATCAGCACCGCGGACACCCGCCTTGATGCCGGTCAAGATCTCGATGCCCTGATCGATGCTCGACACGGCATGAATCGCGAACTTGCCGGCACGCACCGCCTCGACCACGTCTTCGCGCAGCATCAGATGCTGGACGTTCGCCGCCGGGACGAGAACACCCTGCTTGCCCGTCAGCCCCCGCCACACGCACAGATCGAAGAAGCCCTCGATCTTCTCATTCACGCCGCCGATGGCCTGCACCTCGCCCCATTGATTGACGGAGCCCGTGACGGCGAAGCTCTGCGCGATCGGCAACTCGGACAGGGCCGACAGCAGCGCATAAAGCTCGGCCGACGAGGCGCTATCACCATCGACACCGCCGTAGGACTGCTCGAACACGAGGGACGCGGACAGCGCCAGCGGCACATCCTGAGCGTAAAGGCCCGCGAGATAGCCCCAGAGGATCATCACGCCCTTGGAGTGTAGCGGCCCACCGAGGTTCACCTCGCGCTCGATGTCGACGACGCGACCCGGGCCCATGCGGACACGGGCGGTGATGCGCGTCGGGCGGCCGAAGGCGAAGCTGCCGAGCTGCAGCACCGAGAGGCCGTTGATCTGGCCGACCTTGGCGCCGTCGACATCCACGAGCACGATGGCGCGCGTGATGACTTCCTGCGACTTGTCGCGCATGCGATCCGAGCGCTGCACGTGCTCGTCGATGGCGCGCATGACGGCTTCGCGATCGATCTCGGACTTGCCGGCCTGGCGCGCCCAGTAGTCTGCCTCACGCACGATATCGGCGAGGCGTCCGATCTCGATCGACAGCTTCTCGCGATCGTCGGCCAGACGCGCGCCCTCCTCGATCAGACGTGCGACGGCCGCCGCGTTCGCAGGCAGCAGTTTGTGCTCGCGCACGATGGATGCGATCAGACGGGCGTAGGCGAGGTTGTTGTCGCTCGAGCGCTCGATCGAATCGTCAAAGTCGGCCTGGACCTTGAACAGGCCCGCGAAGTCCGGATCGTGCTGGACCAGCAGATAGTAGATGTCGCGACCGCCGAACAGAACCACCTTGACGTCGAGCGGGATCGGCTCGGGATCGAGCGACTGGGTGGAGATCACGCCTGCCATTTCGGACGGATGCTCGATGCGGATCTCGCCGGCCTTCAGCGTCCGCTTCAAGGCTTCCCAGGCAAACGGCGACAGCAGCAGCTTGCGGGCGTCGACCAGGAGATAGCCGCCGTTGGCGTGGTGCAGCGCGCCCGGCTTGATGAGGAGGAAGTCGGTCACGAGCGCGCCCATGTGGGCAATGTGCTCGACGCGGCCGATCAGGTTGCCGTAGGTCGGATTGAGCTCCTCGTGGATGGGCGCGCCGGTCGCATCGCCGTTTTCATTGCCGACCATCACGTTGACCTGATAGCGGCGGAAGCGTGGATCACGGGCGGGATCGGTCGGGGGCTTCACCGCCTCGCCCTCCTCCCCCGACTGGGCAAGGAAGAGCCCGAAGTTACGAACCAGATCCTTTCCGGCAGCTTCCAGAAACGCGATCACCGACGGCTCACCGGCATAGGCCGCAGCTACATCGTCGAGCGCCTCGCGCACGACGACCGTCGCGGTCTCCGTGTTGAGTTCGCTGGTCCGCTGGCGGCGGACCTTGTCCGACTTCGGCACCCGCTCGAGGATGTGCTCGAGTTCCTTCTGGAGCGCCTCGATCCGGCTCTCGACCTCCTTGCGCATCGCCTCGGGCAGGGTGTTGAAGACCTCGGGCTTGACGATCTTGCCTTCGTGCGTCGGGGCCATGACGAAGCCGGTCGGCGTCCGAACGATGGCGATGTTCTGGTCTTGCGCCTTGCGATTGAGCGCTTCGAACGCTTCGTCCTGTCCGGAGCGGAATTCCTCCTCGATGGCGCGCCGGCGCGCCTGATAGTCCTCGCTTTCGAAGGCGGCGGGGAGCGTCGAGCGCATCTCGTCGATGGCCGCGATCATGGCTGCTGCGAGTGGCTTCCCCCGCCCGTTCGGCAGGCGGATCGCGAGCGGATGGTTGCCGTCCTCGAAATTGTTGACGTAGACCCAGTCACCCAGCGGCTTCGCTTCGGCGGCCTTGCGCGCCAGAAACTGGCGGACGGCGGTGCTCTTGCCGGAGGCGGGCGGGCCGAGCACAAAAATGTTGAAGTCCCGGTTGCGCATGCCGGCGCCGAACTCGATCGCCTTCAGCGCGCGTTCCTGGCCGATGAGGCCGGAGATCGGCTCCAGTTCGGCGGTGCTTGCAAAGCCGAGCGACGACGGCTCGACGGTGCGGCGCAGTTCCGACACCGGCAACGGCACCGGCCGCGCCGCGTCGGTTCCCTTGGCTGCCACGGGGCTTTCCGCGCCAGCTCCTGCCGTTGCCTTGCCTGTGTCCCGCTGATTGCGCTTGAAGAACATCGAACCCCACATGCTGTTCGTCGTTGGCGGACGCGATCCAGAAGACGGCACCGACGCGCGTGCGTCAATGTCGGCGGCCGGAGGTCGACGCCAGCCTCGTTTCCCGGGCGCCGGATCCGGGGTACCCTCGCGACGAGGAATCCAGACGGCTTCGACGCGGGTGTTGGCAGACGGATGCGGCCGGACGAAGACAACGACTTTCCCCGCGCCGACGGGCGGCAATCGGCGCGTGCGCGAGAGATCGCCCGGGGCGCCCAGCGCGCGCTCGCAATCCGGGGGTTTCGCGTGGTGCCGGAGGTGTCCCTCGCGGACGGCCGGCGGGCGGACCTCCTGTGCGTCGGTGGCGACGGCGAGATCTGGATCGTCGAGATCAAGTCGTCGATCGAGGACTTCAGGGCCGATCACAAATGGCCCGACTACCGGGCATGGTGCGATCGCCTGCTGTTCGCGGTCGCGTCGGATTTTCCGGTGGCGGTCCTGCCGGAGGACTGCGGCCTGCTGCTGGCGGACCGCTACGGCGGAGAGATCGTGCGGGAGGCGCCGGAACACCGCCTGGCCGGGGCCCGGCGCAAGGCCGTCACATTGCGCATGCTCCGGGTCGCGGCCGGCCGCCTGATGACGATCGCCGATCCCGAGGCTGCACTCGAGCCGCTGCCGCGGGTCTGATCCGTCCGCAGCGATCCTCTGCGCCGATGCTCCGCGCTCTGGCCGTTCGCGAACGATCCTTGACGACAGGCGCGCCACGGAGTGAATTGCCGGCCCCATGCGGCATCCGCACCGGGAATGCCAGGAGGCGAGACGATGTCCACCCCCCGCATCGAAGTGGTTTCCGAAATCGAGGATCTCAGGCGACATGTCGGGCGCTGGAAGGCCGCCGGTGACAAGGTCGGTCTGGTGCCTACCATGGGCGCGTTGCACCCCGGGCACCTGTCGCTGGTCAAGCTCGCCCAGTCACGGGCCCGGCGGACGATCACCTCGATCTTCGTCAATCCGACCCAGTTCGCGCCGACCGAGGACTTCGACAAGTACCCGCGCACGTTCGAGGACGATTGCGCGCAGCTCGCGGCGGCTGGCTGCGACATGGTGTGGGCGCCGACGGCGCGTGTCATGTATCCGGACGGCTTCGCCACCCGCGTGCAGCCGACCGGCGCCGCGGACGGCCTCGAGACGGATTTCCGGCCGCACTTCTTCGGCGGCGTGGCCACGGTCTGTTCGAAGCTCTTCCTGCAGACGAGCGCCGACTTCGCGGCCTTCGGCGAGAAGGACTATCAGCAGCTCTGCGTCATCCGGCAGATCGTGCGCGATCTCGATATTCCGATCGAGATCCTGCCGGGCGAGACCGTGCGGGAGCCGGACGGCCTCGCCATGTCGTCGCGCAACCGATACCTCGAAACGGAACAGCGCCAGCGGGCCGTCACGATCCACGACGTGATCCAGCGTGTCGCGTCGGCCGCCCGGGCCGGCGGACACGAACACGCGATCGCCGACGGCATCGCGGCGCTCGGGGCCGTCGGGTTCACTCCGATCGATTATCTGGTCGTTCGCGACGCGGAGACCCTCAAGGAGTGGGACCGCAAGAGCGGACGCCCGGGGCGGGTGCTGGCCGCCGCCTGGCTCGGCAAGACGCGGCTCATCGACAACGTCGCGGTGTGAGACCACGCGAGCTGAAGCTCATTTCGGTCAGCGGTTGCAGCCGGAGGCTCGGATGATCGGTGTCGACTACGCGCGCACCATGGCGCGGTACAATGCCTGGCAGAACCGCTCGCTCTACGGAGCGGCGGACGGACTGACGGACGAAAGCCGGAAAGTCGATCGCGGGGCGTTCTTCGGCTCGATCCACGGTACGCTGTCGCATCTGATGTGGGGCGACCAGCAGTGGATGAGCCGGTTCCAGCCGGGAACCCTCGACAAGCCGCCCGTTCTCGTTCGCGAAAGCCCCGGGAACTATCCGGACTGGGACGATCTCAAGGCGCAGCGCACGCACTTCGATGCGCGCATCATCGATTGGGCCGATCACCTGCCGCCCGACTGGCTCGCCGGCGACATCACCTGGTACTCGGGCCTCGCCAAGGCCAACGTGACGAAGCCCAAGTGGATCATCGTCACGCACTTCTTCAATCACCAGACGCATCACCGGGGACAGGCGCACGCCATGCTGACGTCTGCCGGCGCCAAGCCCGACGATACCGATATCATGCTGATGGCGGTCTGATCGGCAAGCGACCCACGAGGCGCAGCGAGGGGATTGCTCCCCTCACCGCAGCAGATCAATTCGTTCGCGGCGCGCGACCCGATCAGTAGCTCTTGCCATAGTGCTTCTTGCCGTAGTGCGGCTTCGGCTTGTAGCCGTACTCGTAGCCGTAGCTCTTCTTGGCGTAGCCGTAGTGGTAGCGATGGCCGTGCTCGGGCTTGATGATGCCCTTGGCGTGGCTGCCCTGGGGGCCCTCGAACGCGTTTGCCGCCCAGCCTGGGTGACCGCAATGGCCGCCGCGGACGCTGCAGGCGTCGGCGGTGCCGCCGAGAACGAACAAGCTGGCCGAAGCCACGACGATGGAAAGAAGCGAGCGCATTGTGACAACCTTCTGCTGGATCACGTTTTTCATATTTTGATCATCGTTCAATCTGGGCTCTACCGCAAGAGGGCCTCACTACAGCGTGATCACCCGTGTGATTGCGTGTTCCAGGAAGCAGCGCTCATGCCACGGGGCTCGGCCTCGCGCCCGTTGCTTCAAAGATGGTTACGGTTGGGCTAACGTCCCGGCGACAACCGAAGCACCGATGGGACACGCCATGCGCCAGACGACCAAACCTGCCATCGGCCATTCCGCCTGCCCGCACGACTGCCCGTCGACCTGTGCCCTCGAGGTCGAGCTGCTCGGCAACAACACCATCGGGCGGGTGCGCGGCTCGGAGGAGAACACCTACACGGCCGGCGTGATCTGCGCGAAAGTCGCCCGCTATGCCGAGCGCATCCATCATCCCGACCGGCTGCTCCATCCGATGAAGCGCAGCGGGCCGAAGGGGTCCGGCCAGTTCCAGCGCATCTCGTGGGACGAGGCGCTCGATCTCACCGCCGAGAAGTTCCTGGAAGCCGAGCGCCAGTACGGTCCGGAAGCCGTGTGGCCCTACTATTTCGCGGGCACGATGGGCCTCGTCATGCGCGACGGGATCAACCGGCTCCGCCACGCCAAGAAATACTCGCAGATGTTCAACTCCATCTGCACGACGCCCGCGTGGACCGGCTTCATCGCCGGGACCGGCAAACTCGCTGGCCCCGATCCGCGCGAGATGGCCAAGACCGATCTCCTCGTCATCTGGGGGACGAACCCGGTCAACACGCAGGTCAACGTGATGACGCACGCCATGCGCGCGCGGAAGGAGCGGGGCGCCAAGATCGTCGTCGTCGACATCTACCGCAACGGGACGATGGAGCAGGCCGATCTGGCGCTCACCGTGCGGCCCGGAACGGACGGCGCGCTCGCCTGTGCCGTGATGCATGTCCTCTTCCGCGACGGGTTCGCGAACTGGCCCTATCTCGAGCGCTACACGGACTGCCCACGGGAACTCGAGGCGCATCTCCAGTCGCGCACGCCCGAGTGGGCGGCGGCGATCACCGGACTTTCCGTGGCGGAGATCGAAACCTTCGCGCATATGGTCGGCCGCACACCGCGCACTTACTTCCGCCTCGGCTACGGCTTCTCGCGCCAGCGCAACGGCGCCCACAACATGCACGCCGCCTCCTGCATCGCGGCGGTGACCGGCGCCTGGGAGCACGAAGGCGGCGGCGCATTCCACAACAACGGCGCCATCTACAAATGGAACAAGTCGCTGATCGAGGGGCTCGACGTTCTCGATCCCCGGGTGCGCCTCCTCGACATGAGCCGTATCGGCGCCGTGCTGACGGGCGACCGTTCCGATCTCGGCGACGGCCCTCCCGTGACGGCGATGCTCGTCCAGAACATGAACCCGGTGCAGGTGGCGCCCGAGCAGCGGCTCGTCAAACGCGGCTTCGCGCGCGAGGACCTCTTTACTTGCGTCCACGAGCAGTTCATGACCGCGACGGCGCAGATGGCGGACGTGGTTCTCCCAGCAACGATGTTCCTCGAGCACGACGACATCTATCAGGGCGGCGGGCACCAATACATCGCCCTCGGACCCAAACTGCTGGAGCCGGCGGGGGAATGCCGGTCGAACCACGACGTCATCGTCGGGCTTGCGAAGCGCGTCGGGGCGGTGCATCGCGGCTTCGACATGACGGCCGCCGAGATCATCGACTGGACGCTGCAGAACTCGGGCTGGGGAACGCTCGACGCCTTGCGCGAGAAAAAGCAGATGGACGTGCAGCCGGACTTCGCAACCGCGCACTACACGAAGGGTTTCGGCTATCCGGACGGCAAGTTCCGGTTCAAGCCCGACTGGCCGACCGTGCCGGCCGGGCGGCGGCCGGACTGGGGCATCGCGCACACCGTGCCGCCGCTCCCGGACCACTGGGACGTCAACGAGAAGGCCGACGCGGCGCACCCGTTCAAGCTCGCCACGAGCCCGGCGCGGAACTATCTCAATTCGTCGTTCAACGAGATGCCGTCGAGCCGCGCGCGAGAAGGGCAGCCGCGCGTCAAGATGCATCCGGACGATCTCGCGGCGCTCGGCCTCGCCGACGGGCAGCGCGTCCGCATGGGGAACCAGCGTGGAGAAATCCGGATCGCGGTCGAGGCGTTCGGGGGCGTGCAGCGGGGCGTGGTGATCGCCGAATCCATTCCGCCCAACGATCAGTTCGAAGGCGGCGAAGGGCTCAACACGCTGACCAGCGCCACCCGCATCGCACCGTTCGGCGGCGCGGCGTTCCACGACAATCACGTGTGGATCAAGGCTGCCTGAGGGGTGGGGGCCGGTGCGGGATATCGGTTGGTGTCCCGTGACCTTGCCCGAACCGTGCTGAGATCGCATTCACTTGGCAGTCGAGGTCGCGGCGGCAAGCGGCCGGGATCTGTTCGATGCCATGGTGACCTGCCTCTCGGCTGGCTCGGTCGGCTTCGGGAGCCATGTCCGAGCTTCGGGAGCCTGTACGCCCATCACCATCGCCTGCGATATCATCTGACGCATCGGAGGCATTTCCGGAACCATCATGACTACGGATCATCTGCTTTAAGCACAAATGAATAGTTGAATAATATTTTGCCATCGAATCTTTCTTGATTTAGCGTGTTCGCCAACGAGCAAACCCCGATGCTCTGGGAATTGCACCAACTGCTAATTCCGGAAGGATACCATTAGTGCCATCTCCAGAGGGCTCGACACAGCGCACAACGTTCACGGGCTCGACAGGAAACCCGCTTGCCGACGCAATGATTGTGACGGCAGAGTCCCTCATGGTGCCAGCATCAGAGAGGCCGACGGTGGCTGGCGTCACGGCGGGCAAGTGGGGTGGTCCTGTCGGCAGCGGAACGTCACTGACCTTTAGTTTCATCGGTCCCAGCTCACCCTTTGCTGCATCCTATCCCGCCGGCTACACGAGTGACATCCGCAGCGTGCCCGACGATGTAAAGACGGCATTCCGCGAAGCTCTGCAGGTTTGGTCGAACTATACCAACGTGACGTTTCAGGAAATCGCAGAAACGAGTGTCAATGTCGGAGATATCAGGATCGGAGTGACGGGTTCGAACCCTAACTTTGGACCGGGCGTTGCTGGTGCCGAGGCAGTCCCGCCGGTCTATTCCCGTGGATTTTTTTGCCGGGGATTTGTGGCTCACTCCTCAAGCGGCCAGTAGCTGGGGGTGGACAACAGGTCAATCCACGACAATCGGTTTCATGACCGCTTTGCATGAGTTGGCTCATGCCGTGTTCAACCTGACTGACGTAACGACTTCCGCTGGATTGCTCGGCGCGACACTTCCCGACGAGCTTAATTCGCGCGTCAATACAATTATGAGCTATTCTACTATTCCGGGTGCCGGGCCGGGGGACGATGCGTCATCGACATTTGGCTCTTTTTCCGTCTACCCTTCCACACCAATGGTGCTTGATATATTGGCGGCCCAACTTATATATGGGCCAAACTTGTCATTTAATTCGGGCGACGATGCATACGTTTTCAATGCGTCGCAGACTTATTTCGAAACGGTTTGGGATGCCGCAGGAACCGACACCTTCGATGCAAGCGCATTAGCGACAAACGTGTCACTCGATCTTCGTGACGGCCAGATGAGTAACGTAGGGTCCGTTGTTACGGCCTATCACCAAGGCCAGCAAACCCAGATCAGCAGAACAGTCGGGATCGCTTATGGCGCGGTGATCGAGAATGCGGTCGGCGGATCGGGCAACGACACCATCCAGGGCAACGACGCAGCCAACACGCTCACCGGCAACAACGGCAACGACACGATCTACGGCGGTGGCGGCGGCGACGTGCTGATCGGCGGCTCCGGCGTCGATCGTCTGTTCGGCGAGGATGGCGACGACACGATCTTCTACGACGCCTCCGACGATCTCGCCAACGTGCAGGGCGGCAACGGCACCGACACGCTCGTCTTCACCAGTGGCAGCGCGCCGTCATCGTTCGCGCTCGCAGCGCGCGGCTTCGAGGGCGCCGAGGGCC